>Ga0172378_10006914_pt1 | contig 10568 bp, 6 predicted proteins | sample GrowelOW332metaG_FD_119755 | JGI IMG/M metagenome (GOLD analysis project Ga0172378, IMG submission 119755) | Groundwater microbial communities from an aquifer near a municipal landfill in Southern Ontario, Canada - Pumphouse #3_1 metaG | ecosystem: Environmental > Aquatic > Deep subsurface >... | reverse complement strand
CACCGAAGATTTTGAGCATATGTCTGGCTGGATTTCCGCCGGTTCTGGTAGAGTGGACTTAACGGGTAAGATTACTTCCGAGGGGGATTTTACAAAAGTTTGCTTCGATTTAGAAAAAGTGAAAATAGGAGTAGTACCTGTCAGGCACTACAAGATGAAGAAATCCTCTTCAGCTTGGAAGTTCTCCATGGCTGAGTCAAGCTGGGATTTCGCTGGATGTGAAGGTAAAAAGACTCAGGTTGAAGTTTATGCGAAAGAAGGGATCGTCAGGCTATTTTTAAATGGAAAGTGCATTGGTAAAAAGAGAACTAGAAAAGAGGGTAGAACCATTTTTATAGTGAAGTACTTCCCGGGAAAACTAACTGCTAAAGTCTACAGCAAAAACGGCCGATTATTGGGAGAAGATAGCCTTGTGACTGGAAGTGAAATTTTGGTTTTAACAGCAGTTCCCGAACAGGAAATAGTAAGCGAGAACGATCTAATATATATCCGCTACAAGATAACTGATTGCAACGGGAAGGTAAAGACTCTTAAAATTGGTGAGGTTAGTATAGAATCTATCAAGAACGGAAAACTGTTGGGATTTGGCAACGGATGTGCTTACAATAAAGAGGGATATTTAAATCGGTCATCCAAGACCTATTTGGGTGAATGTCTAGCAATCGTTAAACCTGAAGGCCTTGGAAACGTCGAGGTAACTGTTTGCTCTGCCTATGGAGAAAAGATGACTACAATCAAGGTAATTTAATAATAAATTCTATTTTTGAATCAAACAAGGAGAGAATCATTTTGGATATAGCAATTGTTGAAGACACTAGAGAACATGCCGAAGTATTGAAAGAATACTGTGCGAAGTTTTCGTGTAAAGAAAAGATTCAAATTAATCTAAGGACCTATGATAGCGGAGTGAGTTTTCTCAATGATGACAAACAGAAGTACGATTTGATATTTTTGGATATCGATTTACCAAAGATTAACGGAATGGATGTGGCTATAGATATCAAAAAAAATGACAGCGCCACCATCATTGTATTTATAACCAACCTGGCGCAGTATGCAATCAGCGGTTACAAGGTAGATGCTTTAGACTACATTATCAAGCCCGTTAGTTATTTTGACTTTTCTATCATGATGAAGAAGGCTATAAGAAAGATTAAGGAAGTTGATGATTTTTTGATTGTTAAAACTAAGGATGGTCTACGTAAAATATTTCACTCCAACATAGTGTATTTAGAGACGGTTAAACACTACATTGCGCTTCATACTGTTCAAGGTGAAGAAGTTCTTTTTCGAGAATCGCTGAAAGATGTGGAAAGAGAGCTGGACGATGATTTGTTTGTAAGGTGCAATAGCTGTTATATCGTCAATATTTCTCACGTTAACGCTGTGGAGAATAATGATGTCATCTTACCGTCTGGTCAAATACTATCGATTTCGCGCTCGCGGAAGAAGCAAATGATGGGGAAAATCAACAGCTGGATAAATGGGATTAAGTAATATGGAATACATAAGTTACATAACGGTTTTAAACTTTTACAACTTCTTTCTTGAAATGATGATTATCAACCTGATTTTGACAAAGGGATGCATTAGAAAGAAGCACTACTGGGTTAAACTGATTGGATTCTTTGCTTTCTCTTTCTTACTATATTTTTGCGATTTCAATTATTATTACGGGTTTAATCCATCATTTTTAATTGTTTATATCTTAATAGCTTTTTACGATTACCTTCTTTATGAAATCTCGTTTGTAAGCCTTATATCTTTTGCGTCTGCTTCCTTCGCCTTGCAACATATTTCCTGGAATATTACTGCGATAATAATCGAGTCGCTAGACAGTTACACCCAGCTGGGTTGCATTGCCATTTATATAATTTGCTTTACATGCGTATACTTGCTGATTTATTTGATTATCAAGAAGAGCCAAATTGAGAATATGGGCGAGCAGTTTAACAATTTGTCCAGTTGTGTCGCCGCATTTTTCATCATAGCCATAACCTATGTGTTGAGCTCGCTGGTGGCATATGATCCCGGGTGGAATGTGTATTTTAGAATTTATGCGATAATTTGTTGCGCTATTGCGCTTGGGTTTTTATTTGACACTGTACAAATTGGTTTTTTGAACAATACCAACAAGGAATTGGTCAAGGATAAAGCCATACTAGAGCAGCTTATGAATCAGCAGAAACACTACCAGAAATTGAGCGAAGAAACAATCGACATAATCAATTTGAAATGCCATGATATGAAGAATCAAATTTCTGCTCTTAGAACTATGGATCTAAGAGAGAGAGCAGACAATATCTCGAAGATAGAAAAAGCGATAAACGTATATGGTGAAATCGCGAAGACGGGAAACAGTACTTTCGATGTTGTTCTGACTGAAAAAGGACTCCTGTGCGAAAGCAATAAGATACACTTCACTTACCTTGTGGACCCAGATGCAATCTCCTTTTTGGGAAAGGTTGAAATAGCTACACTTTTTGGAAACGCGTTGGATAACGCGATTGAAAGTGAAAGAAAGATAGAGATAGGGAAGAGATATATCCATCTAGATGCCAAGCGCAAGAACAACATAGTTGCTATACACATGGAAAACTACTACGAAGGAGATTTAATCCTCTCCTCGAGCTTGCCTGAGACAAACAAGTCAAACAAGATTTACCACGGTTACGGACTAAAGAGCATACAGTACATCGTGGATAAGTACGAAGGCAATATGCAACTGAAGGTCGAAAACCATATGTTTAATTTAAACATAGTTATTACAGTCAAAATTTAAGAGATAAATCAATTTATATACATTTGCACATGTTGCAAATCATGCCTTGAAATTTACAACTTAAGCCAAAAAAGCCAAATCAAATTTTTCCCGGTTTAAAATGAAAGCGCTTAGAAAAATAACGAAGTTTCATCATATGTAATAAACTTAATAAATTTTAGATTAGCTAACTAAATTTGAGTTATTTTCTCTAGTAGGAGGAAAAAATGAAATCAAAAAGATTTAAAGGCGTATGCGTTTTGTCAACATTTTTGTTGTCTCTTTCGATTACCACCGCAACGGTGATGGAGTATTACAAAGACCCATTGAACGAAGCACTCGGAACGACTAGTTCAAAAATTGTCACAGAGTCCACCGATGATGAAAATGAGATATGGAATTACCAGTCGAATTTTACTACGGCTGAAGAAGCTTACAACGGTTACAGAGATCTTGCACTTAAAGAAGGGCAAGAAACCTGTGCGCTGTTGAAAAACGAAAATTATAGTCTACCTATTGAGAGCGATTCAAAGATTACCATGATGGGATTGAGAAGTTACGCTCCAGTCTATGGAAACAGCGGCGGTTCTACCCCAGATAAAGCAACCATCGACGATGGAAATACCATAACCGAATTGTTTGAAGATGCTGGGTTTGAACTCAACCCATCTATGCTATCTACCTACGAGGATTACTGCAACGATTTAACTTGGGGAAGTCAAGGATATGGGGCTACAGCTCCTCAGTATGTCGAACTGACTACCACTTCGGATATTCCCGAATTGTCACCGACAGAATTGTCAACTATTAATCCGAATTACAAGGCGGATTACGATGAGTACGACGATGCGGCCATCGTCGTTGTCGGCAGACCCGGTGGAGAATCCAAGAACTACTATCTAGGCGAAGAAGGCTTGGATAGCGGAGTGGAAACTACCACTGGAAACATTATGGGTCTTTCGACCGAAGAGAAAGCTATTATTGAGGAAGCTGAAGATAATTTTGACAATGTTATTGTACTATTGAACACAGTTAACACGATGGAGTTTTCCGATTTGGTGAACGACGATGAGATCGACAGTATTATGTGGATTGGATATCCTGGCTCGTACGGGTTTACAGGAGTGGCAGAGAATTTGAATGGAACAGTAAGTCCATCTGCTCACCTTGGAGATACTTTGGTAGCTAACAACGCTGCCTCGCCTGCTCTGCAGAGCTTTGGAGATATTGGCTGGGAAAACGCAGACGAATTTAGCTCTGACTGCAACGTGAATTCATATCTGGTAGAGGCGGAAGATATCTACTCAGGATACCGCTACTACGAAACTAGGTATTACGATATCGTAAACGGAGTTTCAGGATCTGCTGTCGCAAGCGCTGGAACCTATACTAACACTGATGGAACTATATCTACCGAAGATGGAATTTGGAATTACGAAAATGAAGTTACCTATCCTTTCGGACAAGGTTTATCCTACACTACATTCACTCAGACTATCACCGGTTTCTCAGTTTTGGGAAATAAGAAATCTGCTGATGTGACGGTTGAAGTTAAAAATGATGGAGACTTTGCTGGCAAGTCAGTCATTCAGCTTTACGGTCAAGCACCTTACATCGAAGGAGGAATTGAAAAATCAGCAGTGCAATTGCTGAATTACGAAAAGACCAATATGTTGGAAGCGGGCGAGACCCAGGAGATAACTCTTACAGTCGACATGGCTAATATCTCTTCCTACGATTACGAAGACGCTGAGACCTTTGTTTTGGATGAGGGAGATTATTACTTCGCGCTTGGAGATAATGCTCACGACGCTATAAATAATATCCTCGCCAAGCAAGGAAAGACAATCTTTGACGGAATGGACAGCGATGGAGATTCCTCTAAAGTTAGACTTTGGAACAACTCTAAATACGATGCGGATACTTTCTCGGTTTCTGAAGAAGGAACTGAAATTACCAACCAATTGAGTGACGGAGATTACTCCATGGATCTGAATTCGTTCATGGGTGAAGATACAGTTACCTACCTCTCTAGAACTGATTGGGATGGAACTTTCCCCGAATCTTACGCTGGTTTGTCAGCTGATACTGATCAGTTAAAGGAATTGCTCTCTTGCGATTTTGTAGAACTATCGGATGATGACGACACTTCTGAATACGAGTGGGGAGTGGATAATGGTTTGACTCTCAATGACCTCAAGGGTGCTGATTGGGATGACAACCGCTGGGAAGATTTAGTCGATGAAGTTACGATAGACGAATTCTTGGACTTCGCTTCTCACGCTTTCCACAATATCCAAGCTATAGATTCAGTTGGATACTTAGGAGATGACGCTGACGATGGTCCTGGAGGCTCTGATTCCAACACTTTCTCCAGCGGAACTTATCGAGGAGAAGCCTTCGCTGACGCTGATGGCGAATACGGTGATTTAGGAACAAGAGTTACACCTTCGGAACAAAACTTAGCTTATTCTTGGAACAAGGAACTGGCGTTTGAAAATGGCGAAATCGTTCTCGGCGAGACCTCTTTGATCTTCAATTGTCCCATAATGATTGGACCTGCTATGAACATTCATAGACACGGCATGAACGGCAGAGGCGGTGAGTATTATTCAGAGGATCCGATCCTTTCTGGATACACTGGTTCAAATAAAGTTCAAGGTGCTCAGAGTAAAGGTTGCTTGGTCAACATTAAGCACGCTGCCTTCAACGATCAGGAAATCAACCGTTCGGGAATTTCTGTATTCATGAACGAGCAGAAAGCGAGAGAACTTGAACTTAGAAATTTGAGACAGGCTTTCACAGCCAAAGGAAAACCCGCTTCCTTTAAAAACTCCGCTGAATACGACGATACATTTGTCAATGGTGCATATGGAGTTATGTCCTCTTACAATAGAGTTGGTGCAGTTGCTTCTAGCGCAAATGCTGGATTGATGCAAAACATTATTCGCGATGAATGGGGCTTTAAAGGTTACAATGTTACAGACTTTACTGGAGTGAGTCTCAAGGCTTCTCCTAAAGAGTCTATTCTCGCTGGAACCACAGCTTTCTGTGGATTTGGCAGTCCTTCTCTTGACTATTGGGATGCCGAAGTTTTAGCTAAGGACGCTGATATGTGCAAAGCTATTAAGACTAATATTAAATATGTTCTTTATTCTTTGACTCAGAGCAATGCTTTGAATGGAATTAATTCCACTTCTTATACGGTTCAGCTAGTTACATCTTGGAGAATAGGTTACGCTGTAGCCATTTCTGTCTCTGGTCTAGTAACGCTGGGATCGCTAATTGCTTATGGTTTGCTTGAATTCAAGAAGAAAGACAAGAATAAGACAGAAGTAAAGGAGGAGAAATAGTATGAGCATAATAAAAAAGCAAAACGCTTTTGGCTGGGTCTTGTGCGGATCAATCGTTTTCTCTCTAGTCGGATTGATTATTTATATAGTGACTTCAACAGTTGGATACTTAGATGGTCAGAGCTTTTCAGTCTTGCCCATTATATTTACTATTTTATTCATCGCTGGTGGATCCATATTGTTTATCATTCCTGAGAAATTAGGAAAATTTAAGGGGTTAGTTGAAATACTTATGGGGGCTCTCATCTCTGTTTCTATTTGCTGGTTTATCTTAAATAGAGTGGATTTAGCCGCTGATGTTTACTTTATTCCTGTCAATTACCCCGAGGCAGAAGAAACAGCTCTAAGTACATCTATAGTTGGAATGGTTTTCTATCTCATTTCAATTGTAGGATTGGTCGTAGTTAGTTTTACATCTAAGACTACTAAAGATAATTTATATTAATTGTTAATTGTAAAATCTAATTTAAGTGTTTCTTCCAAATAAGATATTAGTTAGTATTTAATATATTTAAATAATCATCGAAAAATTTCACCACAATTTAGAATATTTTTATTCTTTTTTGTGGTGAATTATTATATTAAAAATGAACTATATGAATGTTTTGTTACTTATTTAATCAATAGTAACAAAAAGAACTTTTGAGAAGTAATGTCAGTTTTGTAAGCGTTTTTATAATGATATATTAGAGTTGTACCACAAATAAATGTGAGTTTTAAGTAAATTTGTATTTATTGTTTATGAGAGATAAATGAAAGCTAGAATTAAATTATTAAAATGTAAATTTCAATGATTTTAAGCAATGTATCAGTTAAATCATTTATATAAAAATAATATAATTAAGGAGAATATTTGTGAAATACATAGACATAATTAAAGATATGTCCTTAGAACAAAAAGCCAGTCTAATGACCGGAAAAAACTTCTGGGAAACTAGAAATATAGATGAAAAAGGAATACCGTCAATTTTTCTTTCTGATGGTCCTCACGGATTAAGAAAACAAGCTGGTTCTGCCGATCAATTAGGATTAAATGAGTCGATTCCTGCTACGTGTTTTCCGACGGGTGCAACCATGGCTAATACTTGGAATGTTGAACTCGGAGAAGAATTAGGAAGGCATCTTGGTAGAGAAGCGGTCGATCAAAATGTCAGCATTCTTCTTGGCCCAGGAACCAATATGAAAAGAAACCCATTGTGCGGGCGTAATTTTGAATATTTTTCAGAAGATCCTATTTTAGCGGGGAGAATGTCCGCTAGTTATATTAGAGGAATTCAATCCAATGGAATTGCATCTTGTGTAAAACATTTTGCATGCAATAACCAAGAAGAAAGAAGAATAGTCGCTGACTCGGTTGTGGACGAAAGAACACTTAGAGAGATATATTTGACAGCATTTGAAATCGCGGTAAAAGAAGGTCAAACAAAGGCTTTAATGTCTTCTTACAATTTGGTTAATGGAACTTACGCTAATGAAAATAATCATTTATTGAAAGAAATTTTAAGAGATGAATGGGGATATCAAGGCGTAGTTGTCACCGACTGGGGTGGAGATAACGACAGAGTAGAAGGTATAAAAGCTGGAAACGAATTAGAAATGCCTGGCTGTAAAGACACCTCCAAAGATATTGTCGACGCGGTAATGTCAGGAAGACTTAAAGAAAAAGAATTGGATGTTTGCGTGGATAGATTATTAGATTTAATTTTCAGCACTTCTAAAAATCAAAAAGAGAAAGAATTATATAATTATTATGAAGATCATATTTTTGCTGAAAAATGTGCTGAAGAATCAACTGTATTATTAAAAAATGAAGAAAATATTTTACCAATTGACAACACGAAGAAGATTGGTGTTATCGGAGTATATGCAAAAGATCCTCGCTATCAAGGAGCTGGTTCATCAATTGTTAATTCAATTAAAGTGGATAAGCACTTAGAAGAGTTAAAAAAATCGAGCCTAACAATAGTAGGATACGAACCCGGATTTAAAAGATATGGACAGAAAAGTCAAAAACTTATAAATAAAGCTAAAAAATTAGCGGTAAAGTCTGATGTTGTTTTATTGTATTTGGGTTTAGATGAAGTGAGCGAAGCGGAAGGGTTGGATAGACCCAACATGAAAATACCCCAAAATCAAATTAAGTTATTAATAGAACTTTCTAAAGTAAATAAAAATATCGTTGTAATATTATCGTGTGGATCCGTGGTCAATCTCGAATGGGATAAATATGCCAAAGGATTAATTCACGCTTATTTAGCGGGTGAGGCTGGAGCAAAAGCCATAACTAATATAATTCAAGGAAAAGTTGTTCCTTCCGGTAAATTAGCTGAAACATATCCGATTAAGTACGAAGATGTTGCCTCTTCTGATAATTTTCCTTCTCATAAGAAAACTGTGGAATATAGAGAGGGACCATATATTGGGTACCGATATTTTCAAAAAGCAGGAGTTCCCGTTAAGTATCCTTTTGGATATGGTCTTTCATATACCAAATTTGAATATTCTAGTCTTGAAATAAATGATAATAAAGTTAGTTTTAAAATTAAAAATACAGGTGAATTTGATGGTTGTGAAATTGCCCAATTATACGTGAGTAAAAAAGAATCAAATATCATAAGACCCATGAGAGAATTAAAATGTTTTAAAAAAGTATTTATTAAAAAAGGAACTACAGTTAATGTTATTCTAGACTTAGATGAATATGCTTTCAGATATTTTGACACCAAGCTAAAAAAATGGTTTGTTGAAAGTGGTGAATATAAGATTGAAATAGGGAAATCGAGTCAAGACATTGTTCTTGCTAAAACAATTAGCAAAGACGGGATTATTCCCTCTAACAACGATAAGAAGAACCTTCCTAACTATTTCAAAGGAAATGTTAGAAATATTACCGACAACGAATTTAAGAAACTATTAGAAAGGAAAATACCAAATTCCGATTTAATATTCTTTAAGAAAAAGCGCATTATTGTTGGGTATAACACTACTATAGATGAATTGAAATATGCGAAAGGTTGGACGGGAAGATTTCTTTCAAACACAATAAATTTTGCGATAAGATTCTTAAAATTCTTTGGTAAAAGGTCTTCAGCAAACACTTTGCAAATGGGAATGCTTCATCAGCCGATTCGAGGAATTTCTAGAATGAGTGATGGATTAATATGTTGGAAGTCGCTGGATGGAATTATAATGATATTTAATGGTCACTTTCACAAGGGACTTCACAAGTTTTTTAAAGAGAGACGCATAGATAAAAAATTGATGAAAGAAGCTCGAAAGGAGATGAAGTGATGACTAAGGAACAAAAAATACTTCGAAGAGAAGAAAAGTGTTTTGAAAAAGAAAAACTTTCGAAGATGTCCAAGCAGGAAAAAGAATTGTATTTTATAGACAAGAAAGCTAAGCGCAATCTTGAAGCGGAATTTAATTTTAAAGAATACAACAACGAATATTTAAATAAAGTTGAACTTAAAAAAGCTTCAAAAATGAACATTTGGTCAAGATTTTGGTTTAATCTTGGTCAAACTGATTTTTGTCAGTGGTTTAGAAAAAGTTGGAAAATATTTGCTTTCCGTCACCCAGAAGGATCCAAGCTTGTATACCAAATATTCTACTTCATTATATTTAGTGAAGGTGTGACAGTTTTGCAATATTTATTGCTCACCTTATTACCAATTGTATTTGGTGTTGGCTTGGCTGGAACCGAATTTATGTGGCCTTCAATAAGCATGGGAACATACAACGGAACCGAACTATTTTATAATATATTAGGATATACTATTAACTATGATGCGACAGGTAACGTGATTGTTGGAGGTGGGTTAGGCTATTTTATAGCCTTTGAAATCGCCACTTTCACTGCTCAGTGCATCAATTTCCCTTTGCAGAGAAACATTACCTATAGATCTCACGGAAACCCTTGGTACCAAGCTATGTGGTATTTCATAGGATGGATACTTATTTCTTTTTTATGCAACGCAGTTAATGGTGCATGGATACCATTTGCCCAATTATATTTATCACCTGCCGTGTATAATTTATTAGTCATGGTTGCGACTGGTGGAATTTCAATGGTAATCTTCTTCTTCGTTTTCCGAATCATATTCCCGGAAGGCGAACCAAAGAAAGATAAAAATATAACAAAAGAGTAGATATATAATGTTAGAATGATAATGTTTAAAATACATTATCATTTTAACTTTGTGGAAAGATTAGATTAATGGAAAAAATAATAATATTTTGTATTCCGTGTTTCAACTCAGAAAATTACATGAGGAAATGCATTGAATCAATACTTCTTGGTGGCGAACAAATTGAAATCATTATAGTCGACGACGGCTCTAAAGATAGTACTGCCGAAATTGCTGACGAATATGAAAATAAATTTCCAAATGTTGTGAGAGTTATTCATCAACCCAATAAAGGTCACGGAGGTGCTGTCAATGCTGGTATTG
>Ga0172378_10006913_pt1 | contig 10569 bp, 6 predicted proteins | sample GrowelOW332metaG_FD_119755 | JGI IMG/M metagenome (GOLD analysis project Ga0172378, IMG submission 119755) | Groundwater microbial communities from an aquifer near a municipal landfill in Southern Ontario, Canada - Pumphouse #3_1 metaG | ecosystem: Environmental > Aquatic > Deep subsurface >... | reverse complement strand
ATGAGATTAACTTTAATAGATAAACATATAAGCAAACTTTTATGCTTGTTAGCAGGAATGATTATTTTTGCTCATTCTGTTATACCTCATAATCATGATTATAATAATTTAGAATCCAATATAGAATATCTTCTATCAGATTCAGAAGAACAGTATAACGATAATGATAGTTGTCATTTTCTCAACAAATTATTTTCTGAAGAATCAAAAGAATCTATAGTCAAATCCAATATAGTAATACACTATAATATAGATTTATTAAACATTGAGTCAAGTTCAAAAAACGTATTACCTCTTAATATTAAAAAAGGTATAAGTTCTCATTTTCCTCATTCAAAACAAGTTTTATTAGATCACTATACATTACGTGGGCCCCCTATGCTCGCATAATATCTGTTTCCTGCAATAGTAAATGCAAGAAATATTCAATTTTCCACAAGTGATTTACATAAAACATAATTAGAATGATAAATAAAATAATATCTTTCTCCATAAAAAATAAGGCAATAATAGGCTTTATGGTAATATTCCTAATTATTTTCGGAATATATTCCATAACTAAAGTACCTCTTGATGCCACACCAGACATAACCAATAATCAAGTACAAGTTATTACTACTGCTCCAAATTTAGGGACAGAGGACATAGAACAATTTGTAACATACCAAGTAGAACTAGCAGTAGCTAACCTTCCAGATGTTAAAGATATACGTAGCGTATCCCGCTTTGGACTTTCAGTTGTCACTATAGTTTTCAAAGAAAGTGCTGGCACATATCTTCCCAGACAATTAGTTAGTGAGGCATTAGCTGAAGTAAAAGAAAAAATTCCTGAAGGATTTGGAGAACCTTTTATGGCTCCAATAAGTACTGGATTAGGCGAAATTTACCAATATACACTAGAAGTACAGCCAGGATATGATAGTCTTTATAACGACGTTCAACTACGTACCATCCAAGAATGGATAGTAAAAAGACAAATGGCGATGTTACCTGGAGTTGTAGAAGTAAACTCTTTTGGAGGCAGAAAAAAACAATACGAAGTAGCTGTTAATCCAGATAAACTCAAGAGTATGGGCTTAACTATTTCTGACGTATTTAAAGCACTAAAAAATAACAACCAAAATACTGGAGGAGCATACATAGAAAAAAACTACCAAGCTAATTTTATTCGTGGTGAAGGTTTAATGCGATCTTTAGATGATATAAGAAATACATTGGTCGCCAATATTGATAATCAACCAATATTTATAAGAGACATAGCCAAAGTAAAATATGGTAGCTTTGTTCGTTATGGTGCTTTGACTAAAGATGGGAAAGGTGAAGCTGTCGGTGGTATAGTGATGATGTTAAAAGGAGAGAACTCCAATAACGTAATTAAAAGTGTCAAAGCTAGGATGGCACTTATACAGAAATCACTACCAAAAGGTGTTAAAATAAAACCTTTCCTTGACCGCAGTAAACTGATTAAAAGTACTACCTCTACTGTTGTAGAAAATCTATCATTAGGAGCACTAATTGTCATATTTATATTGGTTATATTTCTTGGAAACTTAAGAGGAGGTTTAATAGTGGCCTCAACTATTCCCCTAGCTTTCTTATTTGCTTTTATTCTGATGAATATATTTGGAGTCTGGGCCAATCTTATGAGCCTGGGAGCGCTTGATTTTGGAATATTAGTAGATGGAGCAGTGATAATCGTGGAATCAATGATTTTCTATATGCACCATAATAATCTTATAGGCAAAAACCTAAATCAAGACACTCGCGATAAAATAGCATATAATTCTGCCAGTAAAATGATGAACTCTGCCTTTTTCGGTCAATTGATTATCCTTATTGTCTTTATACCAGTACTAGCTCTGCAAGGAGTAGAAGGTAAAATGTTTATTCCTATGGCATTGACATTTGGTTTTGCAGTTTTAGGGGTAGTAATTTTATGCCTGACATATATTCCTATGATGGCATCTCTATTTCTTAAAGCACCTAAAACAGACAAAAAAAGTTGGGGTGAAAAGATGATTGGTAAAGTAGAAAAAGCATATTCTCCTTTAATCAGTTGGTCACTTAAAAGAAGTCGTACTATTATTATAATCGCACTATTATTATTAGCATCTGGAGGATTGATGTTTACAAGAATGGGAGCTGAATTCATTCCTACATTAGACGAAGGAGACTTCGCTTTTCACGCATTCCTAAAACCAGGAACATCACTAACAGAAGTTAAGAAAGCCTCTACTCGATTAGAACAAATAGTATTAAATAATTTTCCAGATGAAATAGAAAGTATACAAAGTAGAATCGGTGTAGCTGATGTGCCAACTGATCCAATGCCAATTGATATAGCTGATATTTTTGTAATCGTAAAACCTCAAGAAGAATGGACCAAAGCTACTTCTAAAGAAGATTTAATAAATCAAATAAGGGACAAAATCAATATACTACCAGGAATAAACTATGAATTTAGTCAGCCTGTTGAGATGCGTTTCAATGAGCTATTAACTGGAATTAGAGAAGATATTGCCGTTAAACTTTATGGAGATGATTTGGATATATTAGCAGATAAAGCTGAAGAAATCGCTGGACTTGTATCAGGAATAAAAGGTGTATCAGGAGTAAAAGCCGAAGCTACAAGAGGCTTGCCTCAAATCACTGTTCATTATAACCGAAATAAACTTGGTCAATATAACTTAAATATTAAAGATTTAAACACCATTTTACAATCGGCTTTTAGTGGAGGCGTCGCAGGCAATATTTATGAAGGAGAGCGCATGTTTGACCTCGTAGTACGCCTTGACGAGCAACACCGTCGTAGCATTGACGATATACAAAACTTATTTATTAATTTACCTGATGGCAGTCAAATTCCATTAAAAGAAGTGGCAGATATCAGCTACCAATCTGGCCCTATGCAAATAAGCCGTGACAATACTAATAGACGCACCTATGTAGGCATTAATGTCTCCGGCAGAGATGTCAAATCACTAGTAAAAGAAATTAAAACCACGTTAGATGAAAAACTAGATTTGCCAACTGGTTATTATATACGCTATGGTGGTGCTTTTGAAAATCTAGAACGAGCATCAAAACGACTATCTCTACTAGTTCCTATTGCCCTTGCATTAATATTTATTTTAGTCTTTTTTGCTGTAAAATCATTTAAACAAACGATGATGATTTACATAGCAGTACCCTTCGCTACGATAGGTGGAATATTCTCACTTTATCTACGCGACATGCCTCTAAGTATCTCAGCAGGTGTAGGTTTTATTGTTCTATTTGGTGTAGCAGTTCTAAACGGATTAGTACTTATTAATGGATTTAATGAGCTCAAAGCTGAAGGCAAACTATCGATAAACGATATAATAAAACAAGGGTCAATACGTCGCATACGCCCAATTTTATTAACAGCTTCAACAGATATCCTAGGATTCTTACCTATGGCAATATCTACTTCAGCTGGTGCAGAAGTACAGCGACCTTTAGCAACAGTCGTTATTGGTGGTATGTTAACATCGACCATGCTAACACTTATCGTCCTACCTATTCTATATAGATTCGTAGAAGGTAAAACTCCAGAGATTAAGCTACCTAAACACGCTTTAGGAATATTAACCGGGACTTTATTAGTAGGATGTTTAGGCATTAGTGGGAAAGCAAATGCACAAGACTTTTCAGTGAGTTTACCTCAGGCAATAGAAAGGGCTAAAGAAAACTATCCCTCTATCAAAGCTGCTAGTTTAGAAGTAAAAAGACAAAAGGCCTTAAAGGCAATGATTTATGATTTAGGAACTACGTCAATATATACAGGCCAAGAAGAAGTAGGTAAAAATGCCGTTGGTATTCACAACAAAATCGGAATTAGTCAATCAGATATAGATATTTTCGGGATTCCAGCTAAAAATAAATTAGCGAAAGCAAAAATAGAAAATGCTATATCTGAACAAAATCTAAACGAATACACTTTATCTCGCGAGGTAAGTAAAGCTTGGTACGATGCCGTTTTAGCCAAACAACAATATTTATTACTTAAAGATATTGACACATTGTATCGCGATTTTAAGAAAGCAGCACAAATCCGTTATAAAATGCAGGAAACATCTAAAATGGAATACCTCTCAGCATTATCTAAATATAAAGGATTACAATTAAATTTGAGAAAAGCTAAAAGTAATTACATATCCAAGATACAGATACTAAACCAATATCTATTATATTCTGTTAAAATTGATGTTAATATTACATCTCTAAATGATGATATTTTCACATTTGTCTATGAAACAGATTCATTGAAGGCAAGTCCACTACTCGATTATTATTCAACCGAGGTTAATGTCGCAAAATCAGCATGGAAAGCAGAGAAAGCTAACTTCCTGCCTAAATTAGACTTAGGATATAAATGGCAATCAATTGATAATAAAAATGGTTTCTATGGTTGGGAAGCAGGTATCTCGGTACCCATAGCATTCATTTCACAATTGGGCAAAACCAAAGCTTCAAAGATTAATTCTCAAATCGCTGACCAAATATACAAGCAAAAAGCATTAGAGATGAATTCTGCATACAAAGAAAAACTAAACCGCTACCTCGCTTTAAAACAAATAATAGATTATTACAAAACTGAGGCATTACCTTTAGCTGACGAACAAATTCAAGCTTCTAATACGGCATATAATATAGGTGATATCAGCTATATACAATTCATTCAAAATACAGAAGCGGCCATACAGACGAAACAAGACTTTTTAATACAACAAGCAGAGTATTTTGACTTAATATCTCAATTACAATTCATAACAGGTAAATAATCTACAAAATCGCATAACAATGAAAATAAAAATAATAATAGCATTTATGGCTATAGTCACCTTCATATCTTGTAATACTAATAATCAAAAAATAGAAAAAGTTAAAGCACATGAAGAACATAGTTCAGAAAACACAGTAACTTTAACTAAAGGCCAGCAGGAAGCACTTAATTTAAAGCTAGGGGCTTTTAGTATGCGTAATTTGACCACTGTAATAAAAACTAATGGAACATTAGAGGTTCCACCATCATATAGTGCAAATATTACATCTATCATCGGTGGCAATGTTAAAGAGATTAAAGTTTTTGATGGCGACTGGGTTAAAAAGGGGCAATTACTAGTCATTCTTGAACATCCTGACTACATTAGCATACAAGAGGATTATGCCGAAATCACCAACCGTTTAGAATTTTTAAAACAAGAATTTGAACGTCAGAAAGAACTCTTTAAAAACAACGTAAGTGCTGGTAAAACTTTTCAAAAGACGAAAGCTGACTATTATTCAGCGAAATCTAAAAGCGAAGGATTAAAATCACGCTTAAAATTACTAAATCTTTCCCCTGAAGCAGTAATGAATGGTAATATTTCAAATACTATAAAGATTACCTCTCCTATAAATGGGTTTATTAACAACGTAAATATTAAAATAGGATCTTATGTAGATGCCAAAGATGTAATACTTGAAGTGACTGATAACGATGCGATACATGCAGATTTTATGATATATGAAAAGGATGTATTTTTATTAAAAAAAGGACAAAAAGTACATTTCACAGTGTCAAATAGACCAGATAAAGAATTAACAGCGAAAGTATTTGCGATCGATAAAGAGTTTTTATCTAATCCTAGAGCCTTGAAAATCCATGCTAAAATAGAAGGAAAAGTATCCGATTTAATACCGGGAATGTATATTTCAGGGCATTTACATACAGACGAAAAATACACTAAAACCTTACCAAACACTGCTATCGTAAAAGAAGGAACAAAATCGTTCATTTTTATAGTAGATAATCATAAAATTGTAAACAATAAAATTACTTTAAAAATGGTTGAAGTAGTGACTGGTTTACAAGATGAAGGTTATACAGAAATCAAACTGCTTAACTCTTTACCTAAAGATACTAAGATAGTTATTAATGGAGCTTATTATTTATTAGCTGATATTAATAAAGAAGAAACAGAACACGATCATTAAAATATAATAATAGCAGATTAGCTTAATAAAGGGCTAATCTGCCATTTTATTTATCGTATAAAATGACATCTCATAATAGGCCCACTCATAAATATATTTAAACAAATATGAAAAAAAGTAACGTATCAGATAAGACTTTTGATGACAGGTTTTCAGAAACAAAGAATTCGCCTGATTCGTTCATCAAACTAGAGAGGATGACCACAGAAGAATATAAAAACGGAGGACATAATCTTTCTATTAATTACAGTTTTTCTGGAAGTTCATTTGGCCAAATTATCATAGCGACTACACCGAAGGGCATATGTTATCTAGCATTTGCAGAAAATGAAACAGAGGCTTTATGCTCTCTAAAACATAAGTTTCCCAATGCTAGGTATTCTCAAATAATGGATAGCTTACAAAAAAAGGCTATAACCATTTTCAATCAAGACCAGAATAACATATATGAAGTAAAATTACACATTAAAGGAACAGATTTTCAAATGAAAGTCTGGAATGCTTTATTAGAAATACCAATGGGAAGATTATGCACCTACGGAGAGATCGCTTCAAAAGTAAACAATCCTAAAGCATCACGCGCAGTAGGCACTGCCGTAGGTAATAATCCCGTCTCTTTATTAATTCCTTGCCACAGAGTAATTCGCTCCTCTGGAGAATTAGGAGAATACCATTGGGGAGCTAATCGTAAAGAAGCTATTCTTGACTGGGAATCTGAAAAAATAGTTAATACTTTATAATTTCAACTCTTTTTAATATTTCTTTACTTTAAAAACAAAAGCACATAAACTCGTAGCTGGTAGTTCTACATCATATAACTTATCGGCTACCTTTAACTGCTTAATTGATACATTCTTTGAATCATTTTGCAAAAAAATGACTAAACTTTTATCATTACGAACTGCTAATACATCAAGCCCTGCTGGCGCTTTAGTCTTCAAGCTTTGATCACCTGGACGAATAAATTTACTAAGCAATGCAATTGGAGCATAATCAGGATTATATGTCACTGTTTTGGCTTTACGGTCGATTTTAATAAGGCTATTCTGTTTCCAACCCCACGCACTTGTACTATTTTCGTTTAGGACAATATTCCAATAGCAGAAATTATCACATCCTCCGTTTAACCACATACACACTTCTCCAAAACGTTTACGAGCTTGTTTCATGCTATTTTCCCCATGTTCACATCTTCCTTCAGTATGCATAAAATTCATATCAGGGTAATCACTATTTAATGATTTTATTTGGTCTCTTCCACAGTATTGCAAGCCAATACCATCAATAGTTTTGCTCCTTTTAAGAGTCAGGAATTTCTCAGCATCTTTTCTAGCTCCTCTAAAAGTACCAGCCCAAATTTCAGTTTTTATCCCTGCTTTTTTAAAAGTTGGACGTATATAATCAAAGACTAATTCGGCCATTTGTTCTGGAGACATATCACATCCTGGATATGAAGGATTCATATCCGTTTCATTCTGAATAAGTAGTCTGTTGATTTGGATACCATTTTTGGCATATTCTTGAATATACTTAGAGAAATATAACGCATAAGCTTCATAAATTTTCGCATCTGCTTTAAGTTTATTATTCTTTTTATCTTTATTACCTCCATCCATTTTACCTGAATATTTCATCCATCCAGGAGGACTCCAAGGTGATGCGAACATTTTAAGCTCTTCATTTTGTGAATAAGCAGCATTAATGAATGGTATTACCGACTTTTCGTCGCGCTTCACAGAAAAATACTTCATTTCATAATCCTCTGGGGTTTCATTGTAACTATAGGCATCTAAACCAAAATCAGATGAACCTACAGCAGTACGACACATAGAAAAACCAATACCTTTTTTAACATTAAAAAGCTTCCGTGCAAGATCTTTCTGGCTCTTTTTATTTAGACTCATAAAAGCTTCACCACCTTGCTCATTAAATGCACCACCAATACCACTTAAGTGTGAGTTTATAATTTCTTGCAGTTGAATTTCTATTGGGGAATTTAACTTTTTAGATGGACTGATTTTTAGTTTTTTGGTTTGGATAGGTTGAGCTGTCACTATCGCATCATCTGAAAGATTAATATAATTAACAGATACTGGTTTATAGCCTACTTGAGCGTGTATATTACTAAATAATAAACATACCATAGCGCTGACTAAATATATCTTTCTTTTATTCATTTTTTATAGTGTTAGTTTTATAAATAATTAATCCGAATATCGCACATTAATACTACCCCCAGATGAATGCATATAAACAGGTATTCCTCCTCCATTCATAGCTCCTTTTACAAGATTTTTTTCAGTTCGACCTGAGAAATTATGTAAATCAATTCTAACTCTACTAGAACTTAAATCCAAATCAAGGCCTAACTCATCACCATTTTGGATTACAGCATCGATTCCTCCTCCACTAGAGCTCAACCGTAATCCTTTAGTTAAATTACTTATATTAACTCTAACAGATCCACCACTAGATGAAGCTTTGACATAACTACATTCTCCTGTGACACTAACTCCACCCCCACTACTTCCTACTTCTACATCACCATGGATGTTATTAAGCCTTACACTTCCACCTGAACTATGAGCATAAACATTGCCTTGTAATTGATCGATAGAAACACTGCCTCCACTAGAACTCAAATTAAGCTCACCTTCGTGATTTATCACTTTAACACTTCCTCCAGAAGACTGTGCTTTAGTGCTACCAGCAGTATTTTCTATATATACTGACCCCCCGCTACTACTAAAACTATGTACTCCGTCCACTCCAGAAATATGTAAACCTCCTCCACTTGATGATACATTACAAGACATTTCTTTAGGGACAAGAATTATAAAGGAAACCCCATAATTTTTCAATATTTTGAATCTTGTTTTCCTTTCAGCGCTCACATTTATAACAGATCCATGTTTTTCGATTTTAATATCGAAATTCCTTAAGGCATCATCTAACAAAGGATCAGCTGGAGTCAAGACCTTACCATTTTTTCGAATGAATACTTGAGCTTCGACTGTATTCTCCCTATGTGTTTTTACTATTATTTTACCTCCTGATGAGCGGGAGTTTAGTGTACCAGGCTGATTTAATTCAAAAGATTTAGTCATAGTAGGGATTTTACCTTCCTGTGCACAACCATAACTTGAAAACATAGCTAATAAAATAGCAACAATCAGGCAAGTTTTTACATTAGTTTTCATAATAATTTTGTTTATGTTTAGAAAAATCGAACACTAGTGTAAAATTACAAAACTTACGAATAAAAACAAGAAACTTTTACTTACTACTTGTTGCAGCTTCATTGGTGAACATAAGAGTACTCCATGGCATCGTAGGCCTGCCCTTAGGTCCTTTCTTTTCAAGCGCTTTCTGACTCCATGGCATATCCATACCCATCCGATAATGATAATGATTAACTACCTTATCATACATATCTCTTAAAGTTCCACGATTTTTTTCAGAAATCTTTTCATGCTTATACCTTCCCTGATAACTTTCGTAGTATTCAAATGGAACTTCATAACCTAGATTATATTTAGCAGTATATTCAAAACCTTTAGCTAATTTATTATCATAAGCACTATATAAATCTATCCCCTGCTTCCATGCTATCTCTGCAGAATTAGCTAAATATTCTAAGCCCATTTGAGTATGACCTTGATCACGACCACTTTCTTCACATTCTCCGAATTCATTAAAATAATTATTCACGGCGCCATTACCCACTCCATGTAAATAATAATCCACAGCTCTTTGGAACATTGCATGATCATCCATAAAAACGCCCATAGCCATCATAGTCTGCATCATGGCAGCATCCCAATTACCATTGGCTGCTGGTAAAAAATCTTTTATCACAGGATAAAGAACTTTCTTCAACATATGTTTGAATCGTTTTTGATCTTTTTTTGGCCAACCATCCCATGTATATTTCAGAAGTTCTGCAGCATTACAGAATTGTAGTCCACCCATACCTACCAATAATCGAGCATCATGATTAGTAACGGTTTTCAATGTCTGAGACCATGCATTTATAATTTCAGCAGCCTTTAATGCATGAGCTTCATCATCAGTAAACACCCACATAAGAGCATGAGTATAAGCTGATTTAGCGTCATCCATGAAATCATTGCCCCCTTTATTCGGTCTATTATATGCCCCTCTCTCCACATGTGCTCTAGGCTTAGCTTTCCACGACAATTCTGCAAATTTCGACGACTTCATAAGCTCCCAAGCTCCTAACCAAGGTTGTTCTTTATTCTTAATTTTAGATTTCACGAAAGCTAATTCTGTAGAATTATGAGAAATTCCAGGATGAACAAATCCCTTTCCGAAGGCTTGACTCGTAAATAACACTAATATAATTAGCAGAGAAACTACTTTTAAATTATTATATTTCATAATTTATTTCCAAGTTATTTTAGCCTTTCTAGTTTCAGTATTAACCCAAACACTAGCATGTTCGAATTCTCTTGTAAATTCCCAACCATCAGGTGTTACTCTTTTATAAGCACCTTTTGGAGCTCCAAGAGGTTTCATTAAATCAGGATAATTAACTAGATTACCATT
>Ga0172378_10006912_pt1 | contig 10571 bp, 17 predicted proteins | sample GrowelOW332metaG_FD_119755 | JGI IMG/M metagenome (GOLD analysis project Ga0172378, IMG submission 119755) | Groundwater microbial communities from an aquifer near a municipal landfill in Southern Ontario, Canada - Pumphouse #3_1 metaG | ecosystem: Environmental > Aquatic > Deep subsurface >... | reverse complement strand
TTATTTCAAGTGGTATGTATAGAAATCCAATTATCAATAGTAATTTGTACATCTATAGTCCTTTAAAAAATATAACCCCTCATTACTGAAGGGTTAATCCTGTTATGCTTTCAAACAGATGTGGTTCATTTTTGAATTGAAGAAACAACTCATATATTTCATCGACTGAATCTTCTTCTTCATCTTCAACTACACAGTCTCTTTCCCAAATGTCATAGAGACTAGGAGCTACCCTAATCTCTGACATATCTTGTACGGCACACATTATGCGAACAAGTCTTTTGGTTTTGCAACCTCAAACTTCTCACCTCTCATTGATTTGAAGCTAATCCATATGACTTCTTTGTTAACACCTGAGTACCACACATCATAGTCACGACCACTATAATTGATACTGGTTTGATAACAGTTAATCTCTGAATTAATCTCCATTGGGCATATAGACTCAATTGCCGTAGCCATATATTCGGCTACTTCACCATAGAATTTACAATCTATGATATTATCAAGGATTGCTTCAGTGAACTTTACAGCTCCACCAAATTGTTCTTGAGCTCTTTGGATTACAAATACATCATCAAACATACCAACTTTCGTTTGAGATGTTAATCCATTTTTGACCGTTGTTAGAACGATTTTGCTGTCTTCTAACTCACATAGCTGACTACCGTCTAGTTCTACATACTCGTATGAACGATTAGGTGTTTTTGGTGAGGTTACTTTAAATACTGGTTTCATTGACTGCTCCTTTGACAAGCATTAGGTCTTGGTTGAAATAGAACTATTTCTATTCATCACACTAGCTTTATGTCTCAACTGTGTTTTGGGATGTATATATAATATACTTGTTTGATAGAAATATTTCAAGTTTAAGACTAAATGTCTAATCTAGACTAATAGTCTAATTTACTATAGTATGTACTTTATTTTACTATATTTAATTTAAGTGTTTTTAAGTGTAAGAAAGCCCGATTACTCGGACTTCATTCTGGCTTCTAGGTCATCTAGTATTTTAGATGCTGAAGAGTCGTATATCTTTTCAATACGAGCTTGAGTAGATTTACTACCAACCATATAGAGAACTACTAGAACTGGTGTAGCGATTAAGAGAGTAATAACTGTAAACATTGAATGCTCCTTGAGATTTAATTTCTTCACACTAGATGTTGTTGGAGAAAGAATTCTTTTAACTGTGTAAGTGTAGGGGGGATTGGAACTTTTAAGTATTCGAGAGAGAGATATATACTATAGATACTAGCGTAATGTTTTTCTGAAAAGATTTAGATATGTACTATAATCATCTATCTTTAAAAAAAATTAGCATATATGTGTGTGGAAACTATTTACTTGACAGATATAGTTATTTTAGTTATAGTTCCACTAACTTAGTTGGACAGAAAGGAATATATATGTTATTACTAGAAGATAAATTTATTATGTTATCTGAGTTTGATATAGATAAGTATAAAGAAACAAGAGGGTATATATATTTATTGGTTGATAGTAAGTTCCCTGAATATATAAAGATTGGTAGAACATTTAATCCATCAGATAGATTGGTTGCATACAATGGAGACAAGCCATTTGATACTTGTAGGTTTGTAGCTATTAGTAAACCTTTTGTGGATGTCATAAGTGTTGAGAAAGAAATAATTGTTACTGCTAGATTTAATAATCCAACTGCTAGATTAGAGTGGTTTGATGTTTCGAAAACAGAAGAACTACTAGAACTCATTAACCAAATGGAACTTAAACACCAACTGCTATAGCACGAGTCGTAATGCGAAGCATTTAAGACGAGTGCATATTAATTAGACTTTATGTTATACTTCCAGCAGAGCTTTTAATACACGCCATGTAAAAGAATGTGACTAAACATTTGAGCGGTAGAGGTGGAATGCCCGTGAGACCAACGGGAATAGTTATTGCGATTATAACTCGTGGCGTACATTAAGAGCTTTAATTTACGAAGTAAAGGAATACTATGGAAGTTACAAAGCCAACCAATTCTGCTATGACTGGAATAACGCTTAATGTGCTGGAAGACTTTGATGATATTAAGAGTCGGCATAAGATTGGGGATGAGTTATTTCAGAAGGGTCTTAAGTTTGCTATGCTGATTAGTGAGGGTAAGGAAAAGAAGTTGGCTTATATGATTGCCTTTGATGAAGAGGATAAGCATATGGCTAATGTACGGGCTAATCAGTTGGCACGGACTAAGTGGTGTGGTAGTTTGATTGATAGAATTATATGTGGTAATCATATTCTGTTTGCAGACAAACACTATATGGCTTTAAGTGCATTGTTTGATATTGGCATGAATGGAGACTCAGAGAGGAATCGGGTTGATGCGTTAGGTAAGTTTATTGAGCATACAAAGAGACCTGATACGAAAGTAGATACACAGATAAATATTAATATTGGTTCAGATATGTTAGAGAATTTAGAGGCACAGTTGAATCTATTGGCTTCAAAGGCTTTGATGGTTACTAAGGCTGGAGAGATAGTTGACTGTGAAGTAATACAATGAATTATTTAGAAGAGTATAGACCACAGCAAGAAAGCTTGAAGTTTTTTAACTGGAATAACTTAATGTTTGGAAATGACACAAATGAAACTCCAAAAATGCACTTTCAGTTGATAGATGGGTTATTAACTCAACACACAAAGTTTTGTGCTGAGATGTTTAGAGGTTCTGCTAAAACAAGTAATATAAGTCATAAAATGCCGCTGTATGTAGCGATGCTTGGCAGGCTTCCAAACTTTGGACAGGTAAAGAATGCTGTATTGATTTCAGATACATTTGAACAGGCAGATACACAGCTTCAATCTTGTATGTCTTATTATACTAATTCAGATAAGTTACAGAACTTTCTTACATTGGTTAAAAGAAAAGAAGGTATGTTATTGTTTGAGAATAACAAGGGTGATAGGTTTCATATAGCAGCAAGAGGTGCTGGTCAATCTTTCAGGGGTACTAACTATGAGGGGCAAAGACCTCAATGGATTATTGGAGATGACTTACAGGGTGATGAAATTTTAACCAATAAGGATGCTGCTAAGAAGTTGATTAGTTGGTGGGTAGGGACTGTGTTGCAAGCAGTTGATATTAGTAGGTTTAAGATAACTGTTATTGGTACTCCGATGTTGGATAATGATTTGATTAGTTCGTTGATGCGTAGTCCAGAGTATCATACTGTTAGGTTTAAAGTAGCTCAAGAGTTTAGTACAGACCCCAGTAAGATTATCAGTGCTTGGGCAGATAGATTTACTCCTCAGAAGATTATCTCTATGTATCACGATGCTAAGGCGTTAGGTGCAGAGGCAGAGTTCTTTAGAGAGATGTTTCTCGAAGTCAGTAATGAAGAGACTCAGATATTTAAAGCTGATTGGTTTAAAGAGTTTAGTCTAAAAGAGTTAAGAAAGAATAAGCAAAAGTATAACTTTTTTACCAGTATGGATTTAGCTGTTAGCCGAAAGCAGAGTGCAGATAGAAGCGTTGTTATGACTATAGCAGTTAATGGAGACGGTCATTGGTTTGTTGTTGATATGGCAGCAGGCAGATTTAGCCCTACTGAGGTTATAGATATTTTATTTAAACAAGTATCAACATGGAAGCCTTTGGAGGTTAGAGCTGAGAAAGCAGCATTGCAACAGGTGTTAAGTCATTTTATTGATGAGAAGATGTTAAGAGAAAATAGACACTTCTTGATGAATAGCTTGGAATATAATTCTACTACGCAAAAGGAATATAGAATTCTTGGATTACAGCCAAAGTTTAAAGCTAGAATGATACACTTTCCACATGATGAATTACATGATGAGATTATGTTGTTGAAGAAAGAGATACTAGGTCAAACCAAAGAGACTAATACGACTGGTCACGATGATTGTGCGGATGTAATTGCCAATTTCAACGACCCTAACTTTGTGGTATTGCCGTCCGATTATGATTCGATTAGTATGAGTTATCACGATATGGATTTAAAAGATTCTACTGTTTTTTAAAAAAGTATGATATGATTCCATCAAAACATTTAGGAGCAAGCTATGACTGTTACGCTTGACGATTTAGTTGAATATTCTCAAGGTATTGATGCAAGGCTTGCTACACTAGATGTTGACAAGTTAAAAGACAAGATTAGATATGGTATTAATAATTTAGCTACACAAGAGTTATGCTTTAGTATGACTGAGACTATCCCATTCAGCCAATTCACAAGTGTTGGCTTAACTTCTTTTTCTATTACTCCTTCTAAAGAAATCATCAATTATTATTTGACTACTGTTGTAAACTCTGTATATGACCCATTCTTGTTGCCAGACTCAGAGGCTGTTACGCTTACGATTAATGATGATAAGTCAATAACTGTTGATGTGGTTAGTGAGTATGCCGCAAGTTTGTTGTCGCTTAAAATAGGTTATTTTTATGTACCAAACATATTGGTTGAGACAGAAATAGATATAGAGCCAGAAGTTCATCATTTTATGAAACACGCTATACAGGTTGTTCTATGGGGTGGTTTAAAGGATTATGAAAAAGAACAGTATCATCAAAAGACATTGGATGCTCATGCTTCAAGAAAGAATATTTCTTATCCTATTGGAGCGGAGCAACCTCTTAAAGGAGGATTTATATGATTAGGATAGTAGATAGTGGAGCTAGTGGAAACTCAAAAACATTTGGTAGCACTCAAAATATTTCTTTAGATAGAAATATATACAAGAGACTTCAAGAGAGCAATTTTGTTAGTCTTGGCTTAGCGAAAGAAGACGCAACTCCTTCTATGGTTTATTTTATTCAGGAAATGGAAAAGATTAATAATGGTGAGCTTGGCAATGATGCAGCTTTATATGTTGATAATTTTTTATCGACACTTGGCGTAACTCAATATTACCCACATAAAGACAATACATACAAAGGAGAATTAAATGGGTAGTTTTGTAGAAAAAACAGGGCACGTCTATTGGATACATCTTCCTGAGCATAAAAACATTAAGTCAGACGGATATATAGGTATAACAAATTCTACTGTCGCCAAAAGATTTAGAGAGCATTCTTTTCACTCTAAGAAGGATGCAAAATATCCAATATATAGAGCCATTAAAAAATATGGAGACAAACTTATTGTAGATACTGTTTTTAGTGGAGAGTACGAACGTTGTATCGAAATAGAAAAACATTTTAGACCAAATCCAGACATTGGATGGAATCTAAGAGTTGGTGGATGTGTTGGAAATTCATGGAGTGAGTCGAGTAGAAAAAAGGCATCAAAGTCTGCTAAAATAAGAGGAATATCAGATAAGTGTAGAATTGCTCATGCTGAAGGAGTAAATTATAGGGTTGGGAGTAAAGCGTCTAGAGCTAAGGTTGCAAACATTTATGATTTACACGGTAATATTATAGCGAAAGAAGTATGTATTGCAGAATGGTGCAGAAGTGTTGGTAAAGAAAATATGGAATTAAAACTTACTTGCACAGCCAATGAAAACAACAGAGCTAAAACCACGCATGGGATTTACGCTAAATATATAAACCAAAATAAGGTGGCTTAAATGGCTTCATTCGTAGAAAATGTAAACAAATTATCTTTGAACATAGACACTATAGTTAACGCAAACTATATGTTTGATGATAATGTTTTGCCAGTATTGCAAGAGGTAGCAGACCTTGATTTGCAAGAAGTTACAGAAGATTTTAAAAAAGGCAACTATCTTGGTAATCGCAAGATTGACATTGACTTATCTCTAAATAAGCTAACTCCCGCGTCAATAGTTTCTTACAGCAAAGCAGACATTACGTTAGTGAGTGGGTCAATTATCTCTATACCATTTTTAAGTGGGTCTTCTGTGCTGGAGCTTACTTCTCACAATGATATTAGAAACTATATCGTCAATGATGCTTTGTGGGCAGGTATCCAATACACAGAATGTACTGTTGAGGAAGCAACCGATACGACACCAACGCTTATTCGTTTTCGTGATGCTGATGGGCATAGTTCCAATATTGAGAGAGTGGAGTTAACTGTTGATAGTGGAACAGCTAAAGATATCAAGCCTGTATATTTTTGGGCGCAAACTACATCTGCATTACAAACTATCGCTAATAGAGTCGGTGACATCATCGCTTTAGGTAATAATATTGGCAATGTTATAGAACTATCACAGCGTATCGATGAACTTAATGAGCTTCAAGCAGAGCTTACCAGTCTTTTAGAAATCCACGCCAATCTTGCAGAGATACTTGAAGCCGATACAAACGCAGGTATAGCAACCACCAAAGCAGCCGAAGCATTAGCCAGTAAAACAGCGGCACTTCAAGCTTTAAGCGATGCAACAACGCAAGCAACGATTGCCACTAATCAAGCCATTATCGCCACTACTAAAGCCAATGAGATAAAATCTATTACAACGCAAACAGCAACAGGTGCAGCTGGCTCTCTTGCACAAGTAAGTTATAACTCTACTGATGGAAAATTAAGCTTTGTCGTTCCACAAGGACTTAAAGGTGATAGAGGTGAAGCATTTAGTGTTAATGCTATGGGCACATTTGCACAGCGTACTGGTTACGATGCACAGCCGATAAACTTCTCTTATTTTGCAACGGATGCGAGTCTTATCTACTTTAAACAATCCGCTACCAATGGAGATTGGAGTACGGGTATTCCTTTTGGGAAAGGTGACACAGGTGATACTGGTCTTACTGGAAACGGTATATCTACTATCGCTAGAATCAGTGGCACAGGAGTAGCTGGAAGTGCAGATACTTATCGCATTACTTACACAAGCGGTGGAACATTCGATTTTTCAGTGTGGAATGGTACTGAAAGCGTTATCAGCGTTGCAGGTAAAAGCGGAACAGTGACATTGGTTAAAGCAGATGTAGGGCTTGGCAATGTTGACAACACAACAGATTTGCTTAAACCTTTAAGTACAGCGACTATAAATGCATTAGCTTTAAAAGCTGATGATAGCACAGTAGTCCACAAAACTGGCGATGAAACTATTGCTGGTGTTAAGACTTTTAGTTCTAACATAGTAGGTAATATTACTGGAAATGCAGCTACGGCTACGGTTGCTACTTTAGCACAAACAGCGGACTTAGCGTCAATATCAGATGTTTCAAACGCTGCTGCAAATACTACATTTGTTTATAGAGCACAAGGCAATTTAAAACTACAAAGTGGCGTTTTAGGGAATGTAACATTAACGCAAGATATGGCGGGGCAAATGCTCATTATGGCTGGAACTCCAACATTACCACCTATTAATACAATACGTGCAGGTTCATGTTTTTATTTATGCAACTCTACGGCGGCGGTGATTGGAATAGCCTTAAACGGGAATGGTATGGACACGAGCTACCCTTGGATAAGAGCGCGCGAAACGCTTGTTATACAGTCGGATGGGGGCGCTTATTATCGGATTGTTTCGCGAGCGCGAAACACAGCATCCAGTTTTTCGAGCACGGGTTATGTCGAATTAGAAACTGGAATTATTTTGCAATGGGGTTCTGCGACAGACGGTGCAACAGTTGTTTTTCCTATTGCATTTCCCAACGCTGTTTTCAATGTAACTATCTCTCCGGCGTCTCTGGACAGCGGACTTCCCCGCGCCGTTAGCAAAACCTTGAGCGGTTTTGAAGTAAATTATGCGAATGCGTCCGGTGGGACATGCAATTGGTATGCAATAGGTTATTAAGGAGAAAAAATGAAATACGCACATTTAGAAAAAGATATAAATAAACTGTTGGGCTGGTATGATGATAACATTCATTTAGAAATACCAACTCCAAATATAAAGGTTAAAGACGAAGTTTGGCAAGAAGCGTTAAATATAAATGCCAATTGTTATGAAAATGGTAAGTTTATAGTTAAAGACTTTAGAACAGATGAAGAAATCAGAACAGCTGAAATCAACACACAAATAGCAGAAGCTAAAGCATACCTAGCAAGCACAGACTTTAAGTTCAATGACGACTACGACCAAAATGATACACCTGAATGGTTAGAAATTAAAGCTAAACGAGCAGAAGCTAGAGAATTCATTAGAGTGAACTCATGAAACACGTCACGAACATAGCCCTTATATTAGTGCTTTTTATCTTTCAATTATTTGTAACATTACTAGGCATTATTATGATACCTTTTTATATGTTTAGCACAGAGAATTTTGTATGCTCACATGAGACTTCACTTCCTAACAAAAAGTTTTGCAACGGATGGTTTGATAGTATTTTTGGCAACAGCGAGGATGGTTTGCTAGGGGATGTTTATTATAAAGCTAAGTATGATGAGCTTACATGGTGGACGACTTATAATTGGTGTGCCTTTAGAAATCCTATCCATAACCTAGCTTTACGCATGGGAGTAAATGAAACTATTGTTAATTACACATGGGTAGGTAATCGCTATACAGAAGACCGAGTAGGTCGAGAGGGGTTTGTATATAGTGAAGCAGTAGGGGCTAGTGGCAAAGTATACCCAATGTATAGATGGTGTAAACTATTCTATAAAACCTATGGTATTGAAATGAACGTAGGTTATAAAAACTTTAATGTTACAGATTTTCCTAAGGCTTATAGCTACAGCTTCACAATAGCACTTAATCCGTTTAAAAAATTCGAGAATTAGATAAGTGTTGGATATGGTAGAGCAAGGCAGATTATTAAAGCTGGAACTAGCAGTTAATGAAATGCAAGTAGAGCATAGACACACAGCACAAGCTATAACCGACATAGCTAAGGATATTAAAGAGTTGTGTGAGGATATGCGAAAGGCTGCAAACCATGATGTTAGAATATTAGAGTGTGAACGCAAGCTTGATGTATTAAATCCTGTATTTACACTTATTAGATATCCTAAAGCTAGCTTGTTGTTAATATCTTCTGTCTACTTGTTTTCCATTAAAGAGATTAGAGACCATCTTTTAATACTGTTAAAATTATTATGAAAGGGTTTTTTGTACGTGATGGGGAACTATCTCATACTAAGCTATTAACTATGCTGTCATTTCCAGTTAGTACGTATGTTGTGTTACTATATGCATTCAGAGGAACGCTTACAGCAGAATTGCTAGGTGTGTATGTTGGTGCTTATGTTATAGGTGCAATCGGGTCTAGTGCTACTAGTGCTTACTCACAGCGTAGTATTAGCAAAAGAAATAGAGATGAGGAATAAATATGGCTAAGTTTGAAGACAGTATGGATATTTTAATGGGATTGGAGTTCTCTAGTCCTGCTAATGCACTAGACCAAAATAGGACTGAGACAGGCTATACCTATATGGGTATCTACGAGACAGCTAATAGAAACTGGAAAGGCTGGAATATTATATATAGAGCAGTAGATGGTTCTGCTAATTTAAGAGATGCTTCTCGTTCGTTATATAAGAATGAAGAACTAACAGAGATGGTATATGACTTTTATTTTGCTAACTTTTGGAAGCCTTACAGACTTAACGAAATTAAGGAACAGCACAAAGCAGATGAGATATTCATATTTGGTGTTAATACTGGTATGGGTAAAGCTATTAAGTGTGTACAAGGACTAGTAGGAACATCTGTAGATGGTGTAATTGGTGAACAGACAATTAAAGCAATTAATGCGTTTGATTATAGCCTATTTGATACTGAGTTTGATGACAAAGAGATTGAGTATTATAAAAGGATTGTTTCCTCTAATCCAAAGAAATCTATCTTTTTAAATGGTTGGATTAACAGAGCAAAGGAGGTATAAGATGTCATTCAAATTGGATTTATTTACAGGGTTAAGTAAGTGGTTATATATTGCTTTGGTTGTAATGGGTATTTCTTTAGCTTCAATAACTTATTTGTCAATATCACTCTATGGTGATAAATCAGCATTAGAGCTACAAAATAAAGTATTGGGCAACAGAGTTACAGAGTTAACAACCGAGAATAAAGACTTACTTCGTAGAGTGTCCGAGAAGAGTAGCGAAATAGCGCTACAAAACAAGATTGCAGAACAAAACAAGATTGACACAACTGCAAATATTAATGCTGTTAAGATGGAAAAGATTGAGATAGAGGCTAGGTATAAAATGCTTAGAACTTCTTTAAATCAATGGAGGGAGGATAAAAATGCAACTAGTGTACAAAATGCTATTAGCTTTGTTAATAGTCTTTCTAAGTAACGGGTGTACAGATAGTGTAGAACCTCTTAAGACAGACCAATATGTGTTGGTTGAGCAACGATGTACCATAGTAGTACAAGACCAGCCTACTATAGAGTACAGGAAGTTTAAAGAAGGACAAGAAGTCGAGATGGTTCAGTGGCTATGGAGTGAAGTGTTAGAGTTCAAAGAAGATGGAGAAAAAGTTAGAGCAGAGATTAAAAAATGTCAATAAATTTAGATATGATATTATAAAGGATAAATAAATGGCTAATCCAACATTCAGCTTAGCATTCGATGAGATAGGTGGAAAAGTTTCTACTTATATGGTTACTGAATATAATGAAGGTAGACTAAAAGATACCAACTATGCAACTGTTCAAGCACAGGCAATTAATGCAATTATTCAAGGGTCATTAACTATGTCTATGCAGACAG
>Ga0172378_10006911_pt1 | contig 10573 bp, 16 predicted proteins | sample GrowelOW332metaG_FD_119755 | JGI IMG/M metagenome (GOLD analysis project Ga0172378, IMG submission 119755) | Groundwater microbial communities from an aquifer near a municipal landfill in Southern Ontario, Canada - Pumphouse #3_1 metaG | ecosystem: Environmental > Aquatic > Deep subsurface >... | reverse complement strand
TTAAGGGAGTTGCTTTATTTTTCCTCGGCATTGTTGACCTCCATAACATGTCTTTGTTGTTTTTGCCGCCCAATTCCCACCACCCCTGTTTAACAGGATCTATTGTGGGTTGTTCGTCTACCGCTTGCTGTATTCCAATAGTAAACATCCCATAATCAATGGTATTGTGCCTTGTTTTAAGAATATAATGATTTGCGCATATGGATTTCATTAATTCGTCTGCGTCAATTAATCTCATTCTTTCTCCTTTCTTTTATCAAAATAATGGACGATATTTCGTATATTTTACAAGAATTATTAGCGAAATAGTGCTAATTTATTGTCTTTTTATACTATATATCGTCCATTTTATTACATCAAATCATCCTTTTAATGATAGTGTAGTTTAAGGGGAAGTTAACCTACATTTTTACTTATTATTTGGGTGTAGGTTAACCCCCCCACATATGTACTACGTTTTTTAATTGTTTTTGATATTAAAAAGGCATTGTATTTTCATCTTCGACTGATATATTTGTTGTGTCACCATTTGTTTCAAAGTCAAATACTACATAATTCGTGTATGTAATTTTCTTTTCCTTGTCATATTTATTGCTTACGCCACACTCCAAAAGTTTAATAGAATCTTTCAAATTCACCTGATCTATTTTATTGTGTGCATGTCCAATAAATCTTGCAATTGTACTAAAATCTGTTTCATAAACGCCGTCTTTATTCTTCTTACTTGAAGATATCTGAACATCTGTGTATTTGCCTTTGTTTTCTTTCTTCCATACCTTTACGTAATAACCTGTTCCGAACATTATTTATTCTCCTTTTTATTCTTGTCTCTAAAAATTTTCATATCGTTATAGAGTTTATTAGCTACATCTAATTCTTTAATCGTGTTAGTGTTGCCTGACGCAACGACCCCCTTAATTAAAGTCATTAATGCTTCGTTTGAACTGCCACCCAATTCGTTAGCAAGTTTAACAATATTCGCTTTAACTTCTTTTAATTCATCCGTCTGTGCAGACTGCGGTTTTTTCTGTGGAGTGCTTGCCGAATTCCCGTCATCGTCTGTTTCACCGTGTGTAGCCAAAATCGGATTTAAAGCACCGCGTCTTGCATATGTAATAGACGAAATCACGCCCTGTGCATCGTTTTTTGTTGTTGGGATTCTAAGCGCAGGGAAAACAATCATCCCTCCATTTTTATGTGTTAATATCGTTTTAACTGACACCCTACCCGTTTCTGCGGTAGGTATCTGGAATAAACCAAAACCATATTTCGATAAAATGGGTCTTGAGTTGCTTAATACTTCGTCGAGAGGCGAATATAATGATCCGCTGCCATCAGGTTTCTTAAAGAAAGGATTAACCGCACTATTTTCGGGATTTTGTATTTCGCCTATGTAACCAGCCCAATCCTTAAACATTTCTTTTCGCTGTTCATCTGTGCCATATATATCAATAACATCTGTGTCTTCAATCGTGACTTTCGGCGTTATCGTACTAAGTAATTCAAGCTGCGGCTCAGTAATATCTTTTATAATGTTTTCATTTGGTTCGTTTATCTGTTCGTCCATTCAATACTCCTTTATACATTTTATAAGTTTGTGCGTAAAACCGGCATCCTTTAGGATGGTGGATGTAAGGACATATGTAGTTTAACCTTGGTTTTGTATATACCTCTCAATCGTTTCTTTGCTGATATTTCCTATACTACAAGCAAAATAACCATCACTCCAGAATGTCTTTTCATTCCAGAATTGTTTCAACAAATGTAAATGATTGTTGTTTTTCTTGCTCTTGCAGGGGTAGTTGGCATTAACGGTTTCCCATCTTTTGAAATTACGTAAACTGTCATTTTAAATTCCTTTCAGAATAATTCTTACTATAAGTAAGTTGTGCGTTTTAACGTCTTCATCTCGACAATGATAAATAGGCTTGCACGTTTGTAACACCGAGGTTACCAATCTCTACTTAATCACAAACGACAGAGCAACGGTCTGATGCGTCAACCGAGGGTGTCATAACCTATCTATCGTAGCTTTCGCTTAGTCTGGTGAACTGGTTTTGAAGCCACTACCCTTTAGGGTAGTTGGTAGTTCACAATTGTTTTTGATATTGGTTGATCTTAAAAGAGAAAATCAAATGATGATTTCTCAATTTTATCTGTTTTTATTCGGTAATTCAGCAGTAGGCAATCTCGCGCGATATTTATATATCATTTCGTCCCCTTCTATTTAAAATATTACTAATATTCGGTCTTTTGTTCGGAACGTAATACTATTATATCATACTTTTCCCGTTTTGTCAAGAGGTCAATTGTAAACATTTTAATTGTTTTCGATGTTTGCAGTAAAAAACTAAACGATGCTTTCTCATTTTTGACTTGAATTTATAAATTATTCTAATTCTTTTTGTGATACACAATCGAGACAATAGCAATCGCCATTATTTAAAACTATATATTTATCATCAATATATCTACCACAATCTTGACACACAAACGCTTCTATGTATGCATTTTTACATTTAGGACATCCAGACCATTTTTCATAAGGAGGTGAATCAAGTCCATGAGATTCTTCCCATTCCACGGGTTCTTCAAAAATATTTTTGCAAGTTAAACATATATACATTTTTTACCTTCTTTAAAATTTGAATATAGCTTCATTTTTTAATCAACTACTTGCATTTTTTTACATTATCCAAGTTTAAATTAACATTTTTAATATTTTATCTCACTTTCTATAAATTCATTTACAGAATACGACGTATTTTTATTGTGTTTGAGGTTCAGTTGTTGCACATATATCTTATTCCGCTCAAAAACCTCGTCATTCATAAAAGGATACTTAACGCTTCTTATTTGGCTATATCCTTTATCGAATTGAACTGTGTATTCAATGGATTGCAAGAAGGAATTCATATCCATTGATTCTTTTGGTATCCCTAAAATCAATTCTGTTTCCTGTGGAATCTCATTATCAAATTCATAATACGGCAGTTTCATATCCGTATGAAAACCATCTATAAGATTTTTTTCATTTAATACTTTTATTTTTGATGGATACGAACCGTTTGTATTTATGATTATTAGTCCTTTATAAATTTGTTTCACATCAGACAGAAACAATACAATTTCATCAACAGGATTTTTTAAGAATTCACCTCCGCTAAAAATAATCGCGTCAGATAAATATCCATTCATTTTGATTTCGTGAAGTATGTATTCTTCGTCACATATGTTTTGCGGTTGGCTAACAAAATCTTTGTAATTAAAGCATTGATAGCAGTTTAAATTACATCCTATTGAATGGATAATTAATGACATATGGTTTGGCAAATCTACAAAACTACGGATAATGTTTTTACTGAAGTTTATCAACTGTTATATCATCTTCCTTAATTCTTTTTCTGCTATTCCAATCGTAACGGCGCGGTTTTGACCAAAAATTATACTTACCGTCGTATAAACCGTTTTTGACTTTAATACCTTTACGGGAGATCATTTTTGCATATCCAATCACTCGACTGAAAGTTGCTATATCATCGCTATGACATTTAGGACATTCTGTAATGTCTTTACCATCGGTTGCAACAATAGTCTGTCCACAACTCATACAAGCTGATAATGTAGGCGTTAATGTTATGTAATTAATCGGTTTCTCAAACAAATTGTTTATGTATTTGGCAAGCAACTGAGGTTCAATTTTGCTTTCTATAAAATGATGGAGTATAGAACCAGATGTATAATAACCTTGAAATTCGGCTGCGTTTTCAATCTGTAATAAGAAATTATCTTCAGAAAATGGTGTCATACAACCAGCGGTTAAATATACGTCTTTCCCTTTGCCCTGCGTAAATATCGTCTTACCGATTGATTTTGCAAAATCAATATCGTTACGGGCAAGTTTAATCCCTGCGTTTTCTGCCAATCTGTTACTTTTATGACCGAATGTTTATCTTATTGGTGAATTTGTGGGGCAAATTCACCAAAATATTTCTTTTCTGCTTCTATTCTTGCGAATATCGCATCCTCATAATTTATATACCTACCTAAAAATTTACGCCTATAATTCACCGTAATGCTGGCACACCACTTGTTACGTTCCATATCAAACCTAACTCCTATAACATTAGGACTGTGGCGATTGCGACTATTTTCAGCATTCGTACAAATTCTTAAATTATCCTTTCTATTATTAGTTCCGTCACCATCAATATGGTCGATATACTTATCTTTAATATCGTTTAAAATAAATGAATGGAGACACACTTTTTTCCCTTGTATGCTTGTTCGGACGTAACCTGTTGTGTTTGTTTTAGATAAATACCACTTATGTATTTTGCATCGTTCTAAATCTTCAGTGTCTATCTGAGCAAATCCTGTAACACTACCATATTTATCGTATAACACTATCTCTGTTGTGTCGCCCTTGATAATAAAATCATTACTATCGTAAATTGTTCTTTCAATAATTTTACCGTATCTATATATTTGCAAGTAGTGTTTTCGGCAGTAATATGTACCGTTTTTGTTTATTATTCTAGTTTCTGCGTTACCTGCATTGCATATTGCACATCTCATAATTTCCCCACTTAACAATCGGCGGGTACGGTTCTTCTTTAAAGTGTCTTTACACTTGACCGCACCTCTCTATGTTTCCATAGAAGTTCAGACTATCGCACCGCCATAATAAATGGCGTTCCTTCGTTTAGTCGTTCAGGCTCCTTTCGGTTGCCCCCTGTCGTCTACTGCTAACGCAATTTAGAGTTCCAAGTCAATTAGAAGGAATTTTAAATAACGGCTTATGAATTATACCGTTATGCCCCACACCTTTTAGGGCTTGCCTCTATTCCGCAAGCTACTCCATCTCGTTCAATAAAGCTATTCACCACTTCTTGCATATGTTGTTTAAGTTCATGTGCTAATTTCTTGCCTTCCGGATCGTTTATGCCATCCTTGTATCCGATATTTATTAACCCCTCGTGATATCCTATATCACCGAATACGTTAAAGTAATTTTTTAGATTGTCATTAAAGGCAAAGAACGTAGGGTATAACTCCTTATGACTTTCTATCCAGCGTCTTTTTGCCATATGTCCATCTTCAATAAGATTAAGGTAGTATGTCATTTTTGCTTTGAGCAAAGGAATGTCGTGACCGTACTCTATAAGCAGCCTATTCATGTTTAGATCGATAACCTGTATTGCGCCTACATTACCAACGCTTGAACCGAATATACCGCCAGACGATAAGCCTTTTAACAAATTTAAGTCAAGCAAAAGACGACAACAAAGACTTCTCGACACAGATGGATCTTTAGCTTTTATGTATGGATTGATGCTTTTGTAGTATTCGTCGCTAAACGGAGCAGTTTTAAAGTTTTCAAAATACGCACCGTTAAAGTAATACATCTTATCAAGGAAATATAAAAACATGGGGTTATCATACTTGAAATTGTCGTCGATTTGTATTGATATTAAAGGGAACGTAAATGGTATTCCTGTTCCTGTTCCTTTAGCCATAACATCAATAAACGCCTTATTAATTCTATCGAAGTATTCTGCCGGTATTTCGCTATACTTGTAAGGCTGAACTTCACCTCCAATTACCACATACTCATTTTTAATTTCCTCTGAAGCTTTTCCAAATTCAAGTGAACAGTTTGTAACCTGATGTTCACATAGACACGCTACTATCTATGCAGTTCTCTTATGAACTTCTATATGTCACCATACAGAGCAGACTATATCATATTCTCAATCAAGAGAATCCTTGCGCTTCCATTACCAATCGCTTGTAATGTACTCTACTCGCTTCCACATATTTGTGTGCTTTCGATAGTCGTTGAACCTTCCTCGCCTGAGGCTTGGCTACTGATTGTCTTTTTTGTGTACTTGTGTATTTTATAACAATGACATTCTTTGCAGTATGTAATTAGATTGCTTCCATCATTGAATCTATGGTCGCTTATTATAATATTATATAGCTTTTGCCTATCTTTTTGGTTAGATAAAGAAAGTTCCGGATGCTCATTAGTTATATCTTTTATAATACGAGAAAAATAATAAATATGATGTACGTGTAAGATGGTATGCGTCTTCCCGCATAATTGACACGTATAATTATCTCTTTCGGCTATTTTGGGTACGATATTGGTTTGAAAATATTCACGGCACAATATGCTAAGAGGAGTAACTCCGCCTTTCCAATTGTGATGTTTATCTCCAGATAATAATCCTATTTTGCTTTCACTACCATCTCTTATCGGAATATCAAACCTCTTTAAATACCTTATAATAGTTGTTGCATTATGTCCAAGTATCCTACCGATTTCTGGCGTGTTAAGTTTCTCATTAATATAGGCATTATACAACCAATCTTTATCTAATAATAAATCACTATATTCCTTATCATAATACGCGCATTGAGACTCAGACATTCCTCGTATTGGTATATCTAACTCTATGAGTTTCTGTTTAATAGTTCTTTCAGAACTATTAAACAGTTTAGATATTTTGTTTATAGACATTTTCTGAACAATATATAAAGAATATAAATCAACATCATCAACATTAGTTTTCTGCGTAAACTTACGAAGAGGAATTTTATATTTTACTAAACTATACTTAACAGTATCATCGCTACATCCTAATATTTTACCAATTTCTGAAAAGTTTTTCTCTTCATTAACATATAACTGGTAAAGTTTCTCTTTGTCTTGATGAGGCGGGTTCAGTTTTTTAAGTTTATATTTTACCACATAGGCTGTAATAGTTGGTCTTTTACAGCCTTGTTCTCTTGCTATCTCGGATGATGATTTATTTTTTATAACATACTCATTATATAACCAATCTATATCTAACCAAGGTGATTTTCCGCTATACCTATTTTGCGGGTAATTTATTTTTCACAGCACTTCCTTTTTACACACAAGCACACTAAGAGTTTCCAGTAATTCACAAGGTTTTCTGTAATCATCGCTAATTACAGGCGCTTAAATTAACGCACTTTCAGATCCGCTTCTCAGAGGCATATTAAATTCCCATACTAAGCTTTGCATCTCTTCTTTTAAGTCATCGTAAGACCACTTATTCCCGTTATTTTCTTCATAATATAAATATGAAGCAAGTACCGTAGTCATCTGTGCCAACATGACTGCCCTTTATACCCCATCTTTCGATGTATTTTTAGTGATTTTTCAATCGGGAGTAGACTATACCATCATCCACAATGGATGCTCGTTGGTAGTCGTTGAGAGCTTACCATAGCCGATATAAGCTTTAGGTCTATCTCTGCGGATTACCCCATTTCTAACCTTTTTACTATACCTTGAGAGTTACCTCTTGCCATTTATTCCTTTCGGAATAGACTTAGTAGTTAGACTTTTATTAGGGCTTTCCCGCATATTCCGAGTTTGCTTTTTATATTGCTATAAAAGGGGCTATAATTAACCCGACACCTGCTGAGACATTAACACAACTACATTACTAAAATGACGGAACAATTTCCTTAACCGCTTTGTGGGAGCTGATGGAATCATGTTTTTAGCGAGTGTTGGGATGCCCCTTGTCGCTATATCCATACATCCTATTGACTGACAATAAGACGAAAGTTGCTTGTCATGTATGTAAATAATACCTTTTTCGTATGCTTCTACAAGTTCCGGCGAGAATACATTTTCCATCAAATATTTTTCTTCTGCAAAATTATTAATATTCTTTCGCATAAGCGGCAACGAATATACAAAGTTACTATTTTCGCGTTTTAGATAATCTGACTTTGTATCATCATCCTTGCCTATAAACTTATCTATTATTGCCGAAGTATCTTTAAACATAGCCATATTAATTAACCTCTTCTTCTTTCATAAATCCATTTTACTGCTTTTTCATATGTAAGATATTTATCTCCAACCTGAAGTATTGGAGTAAACATAAATCCTTTATTTATCATATCGTCTACATTGCATTCATGTTCTCGATATGATATTTCTTCCTTGTCGAGTAATCGTTTCAATGTGTCACATCTGACGCAATGTGTTGTATGTAATATTATTTTATCCATTGTTTACTCCTCGTTATTGTCGTTATGTACTTCGCCATCGACTAATCGATATATTGTCTTTGAAAACCCGCAATACGGTAATTTGTGTGCTTTTTTGATGAAAAACTCGCCCGTTTGAGGATTTCGTCGCCGTGTATCCTGTGTTTCTTTGACACCAAATGTGTAAAATCCTTCAAACTGGACACTTTCGCCATTTGCTAAACAATCGGCAAGCGTTCGATTGAAATAATCAATTGTTTCCCTGCTTCTTTCTTGTGTTATACCACATAACTCAGACATTCGTTTTGCGTATTCTCTAATACTCATAGGGTCTTTTATTCGCCTTGAAACTGACATATCTTCTCCTTCATATGTAATAAATTTTTCAATGCAGAATCCCATCTGCCATCATTATTCTTTTGGATAGATGCGATTTCTACGTCCGCTAATATTTGTGCTTCATATAATAATTCCTCCCACGTTTGTCCGTAATAAATAAACTTAATACTTGCATGAATCCGTTGTTTCATTTCTACTGCTTTTTTGATTATTGTTTTATAACCACATCCTTCACCTGTTCCGTAATGCTCTAACAATCGTGTCGGAACTAACCTATTCTCAACACTCATGGTCGCAAAAGACCAGTATAAATTTTCTGTATTGGGTACATACGCAACTCGAAACTGGTCTTTCAAACGTAAAATGTATATACCACTATTAGTCATTTACTTGCCTGTACTTCCAAATCCACCGCTACCACGGGCGGTTTCATCTAAACTCTCGACTTCAACGAATTTTGCTTTGCGATACGGTACAAATACTAACTGCGCTATTCTTTCATTTGGAATAACCGTCCGGCAAAAATCTGAATCATTATGTAAAGCAACAATATATTCTCCCCTGTAGTCTTCATCGCAACATCCTACGCAGTTAGCAGGACGCAATCCTTCTTTCGCGGCTATACCACTACGGGCAAATATTGCACCAAAATGTCCTTCGGGCGGTTGTATTGCCAATCCGGTAGGTATTTTTACTGTCGAATGTGGTTCAATTTTAACTTCTGTATCAATACAAGCATATAAATCACATCCGGCTGCCTTCTCACTTCCTTCGGTGGGAATTGTTGCGTTCTTATTCAGTTTAACTATTTTAACTTCTGTCATATTGTTTTTACCTCATTTTAAATTATTTTTGATGTTTTTAATTATAATCTATAGTCAAACATACTTATAATGTAATCACAAGCGTCCTCAACCGTATCTAATTTTACTGTTATGATGTCTTTAAAATGTGGTCGATCTTGCCATTTTAAACACTCTCCAAAAGCAATTACGGGCATATGCTTTTCCCATGCTATACAAGTCTCCCATATCGACCCGATGCTGCTCTCGTATTTCTCCAAATTCACAAGTATTAAATCACATTTTGAAAGATATGTATAATTCTGTAGTATAATACCTTTGTCTAACTCGGCAGGATATTTAAAATGCTCTACGGAATTTTCAGTCGGATTAAATACTTTAATGCCAACGTCTTTGAACTTGCTTTTCGCATATTGCCTCCATTTTGTCGCGTTGTCATACTCTCCATTCAAATAAAAATCGCTCATATTTCCGGCAAGGTAACACGTTAAACTCATAAATCACCTGCAATTTTCATTATTTCTTTTTTCAAATTATCCAGTCCGCTTTCCGAATTTATTATGTGATCAAAAGTATAGTTATCCAAAGCGGTTTCTGATGAATGCTGTTGTTGCTCCGGCGTTAGTGGACTCACAAAATTTAGCCTGTTAATTCTCATTGTAACTGTTTCAAAAAAATTATTCTTAAAATACGTTATTTCATTTGGGAAACGACAATCCGGAATTAAAACATAATCCCATTCGCTATTAAACACACATAATATATCATGTACAAATTTCACCCAAAAATCAGGATACAAACTACGTATCTCGTCAGTACCTACACGCTGAAGAAGTCCCCGAGCATACTCATCTTTTATACCGTTCCAACCAAAAAACATTTTGCACACATACTTAACTAAATCACCATAATGAGTAATTAAAACCTTTTTGTTCTTTGCTTCAAAGTATTCTTTTAAAATTTCGGCTGTTGAGTCCTTCCCGTTTCGAGCTTTCCCTGAAATCAATATCACTTTCACAGTCATTCACCCACGTAAGTTCTCACCAACATGGCGAAAACAGCGTACAAATCTTCAATCGTATCAAATTCAGATTTTATGGAATAATTTTTGTGAAAAAGGTCTGAAAATGACAGTTTTTTGTATGTATTGTACCCATTTTCTTGCATCCAATCCGTAAATTGGTTGCAAATATTAACCAGATATTCCCTTTCTGCTTCTGGTGATTCAAAATCGTATATGGTTTCGAGTTCCATTATGTACTTCTGTTTATCCTTTAAGTATGTAATGTCGAAATCGTTCAGAGTAAATAAATTACAATCCGTTCCCTCGGCAGGTATACCCCATATGTGTTCTAAATTATTAAAGCAATCTTCCCAACCTTTAATTACTT
>Ga0172378_10006910_pt1 | contig 10574 bp, 5 predicted proteins | sample GrowelOW332metaG_FD_119755 | JGI IMG/M metagenome (GOLD analysis project Ga0172378, IMG submission 119755) | Groundwater microbial communities from an aquifer near a municipal landfill in Southern Ontario, Canada - Pumphouse #3_1 metaG | ecosystem: Environmental > Aquatic > Deep subsurface >... | reverse complement strand
CGGCAACTTACCAACATTGGAGAGCTGATGTGCCGCTTCCCTTTGCTTCCCCGTCACAGCAGGGTTATTGTGGAATCCCTGATTCATTATCCTGATGTGCTTCAGCAAGTTCTCATCGCTGTTGCCTTTATTTCCTGCAAGACTCCTTTTTTGTTTCCTGCAGGGGAAGAGGATCTCGCACGACTTGCCCAACAGAATTTCGCTGACAGCCAATATGGTGATTTCGTAACCTATCTGCATGTGTTTGAACGGTATACAAAAAATGCCACCAATGAAGAAAAACAAAGATTTTGTATAAAATACTACCTTGATTATCAAAGCATGCAGGAGATTGTGCATGTAAGCGAGCAACTTGGACAGATTTGCACAGATATCGGTTTCACGCTTTCTGGCAATGGGACTGCAAAAGAGTTCTTGGTTTGCATTGCAAGCGGATTGCTGCAATATATTTGTATAAAGAAAGAAAGGAACATCTACAAGTCCCTTACCGCGGATATGATTTTCCTTCATCCTGGTTCAGCTTACTTCAGGACGTTGCCGAAGTTCATCATTGCAGGTGAGATAGTCCAGACAAGCAGGATGTATGCCCGTTCGGTCAGTCCTTTGCAAAAGGAATGGTTGGATGAGATCCATCCGGGACTTTATGAGCAACTCAACCAGACAAAACCCACCTTGCAGGTCGAGGACAGGGCCAGCAGGCCTGTTGAGGGCGATTTCAGGGACAACAAGAAAAAAAGCAATGCTGTCATCCAGGTGTATCGTAGGAGCTATCCCACGATTGAGCTTGGGAAGAGGCAGGACAAGATTTGTGCGGTTATTCCTCTTGAGGATTTGGATTACCTTACGGAAATCAACGGGAAGGCCTCCAAACGTCCCAAGAACTTCTGCGCCTGTCTGTCGTATCAGGGCTATTATGTTCATTTGGGCGACAAGTTCTTCTCACTGCTTGACTTGTGCGGAAAATTACAGATTAACAAACCCATCATGGATTTTCCTCCCTCCGGAACTTTTCCACTTGATGGGGATATGAGTATCCTCCTCGGGAAACTTGACAACCTGCTTAACTTCTGCAAGAGCAAAAAGGACAGGCATTCCCTTGGTTTTGTCCAACTTGAGGGAAACAACGATTACTACCGTTTTTCCTTCAACAAGGATTTCTTTGATGCCCTCGATACCACTTTGTTCTACTTGGGGCAATTGCAAGAAAACCTGAAACAATCAAAGTTGGAAGACATGGAGATTGAGGTCAACAAGTATTATTCCAGACTCCTGAAATTAGCGGACTAATAAGGACGGGAGATGACAAGCTTCTGAACCAGATTGATATCCAGGCTCTGAAGCTTCATCTCTCCTTGTTTGACAGGAATGATAAAAAGCACCTCACCTGCTATTTTTTTCTTGTCATGGGCCAAATGCTGGCTGAAGCTGAGCCAGTCCCCTCGTCCAATCTTGTAATCAATCTGGTAGCCAAAGCTTTTGAAAAGCTTGATGGCGCCAAGGCCGAAGGCGGTATCTGTAATTCCAAGGCTTATCCCTGCCTCGATGGCCCGGCAGGTTCCCCAGGCCACGCTTTGCCCATGACTGAAGGAAGTGAAATGGGTGCTGCATTCCAAGGCATGTCCAAAAGTATGCCCAAGGTTGAGCATTTGCCTAATGCCTTTTGTCTCGGTCGGGTCCTCCTCGATGAAATGTCTTTTTACCATCAATGACAAGGAAACCAATTTTGTTATCGTTTCAGGATCCCTGTCAAGGATTTTGTTTTTATGGGTAAGAAGCAATTTATACAGGTCCGTGTTCTCACTCAGGAGCGCATGTTTTATCACTTCGGCAAGCCCGTTGATAAATTCATTTTCATTAAGAGTACGAAGTGTATCCATGCACAGTAGAATTTCCCCGGCAGGATAGAAAGAACCAATCAGATTCTTTTGCCCCTCAAAATCGATGGCGGTCTTGCCTCCTAGACAGGCATCGCTCATGCAAAGGAGTGTGGTGGGAACCAGGGTGAGCTGGCAGCCACGCATATACAAAGACGCAGCAAGACTTGCAACATCACAAACGACCCCTCCCCCAAAGCCGATAATCCTGCTATCCCGGGCCAGCCCTTGATCCAGAGCCGTGGATAATATTCGAGTAAGGGAAGCCATGTTCTTATTTCCCTCCCCGCTTTCTAACACAACATTTGAAGGAGGCAGCTGCTTGAACAGGTTTGCAGTATTTGTATCAAAAACCCATAATACATTCCGACCATAGCTACCAAGATGGTCACTTAGGTCCTTGAGATCGGAAGCAAGCAAAACAGAAGTCTGCTTGCCATTGGCAAGGGTGATTGTCCAAAGATTATTCATATCTGATTTTTACCATTTTACGATTTATGTTACAAGATGGAGAAAACGCTTGCCATATTGCACAAAATAGGTAAATTGGAGACAATTGGGGATAATGAATTCAATGCTTTATTTTGATAACGCCGCAACAACAAAAATCAGTGAAGTGGCTCTTGCCGCCTATGACAAAGTTTCGGAAGAATATTGGGCGAATCCCTCTTCTTTGCATCGCGAGGGGCAAAAAGCCAAGCAACGGCTTGAGGATGATAGAAATGAGATTGCACGATATCTTGGGGTACCAGCCAGCACGTTGACCTTCACCAGTGGAGCGACGGAAGCGAATGGGATCATATTGCAGAATCTACTTTGGGCCCCCAAAAGTCAAAGCGTGATTATCCCCTCCATCGAGCATAATGCGGTACGTGGTTATGAACGTCTCTTGAGGGAAAAAGGCTGGGATGTGGTATCCTTGGATGCCCCACGGGGTTTTATCAATCCAAGGCAACTGGAATCAGCCTTGTCTGACCAGACCAGGCTGGTTTGCTGCATGCTGGTCAACAATGTGCTTGGAACGGTGCAGATGGTGGAAGAACTGGTACAAGTGGTCAGAAATTTCCAAATGAGGACAGGAAGAAAGATCCATGTGCACACCGATGCCACACAGGCTCTTGGCAAGGTTGATTTCAATCTTACCAAGCTCGGGGTCGACAGTGCCGCATTCAGTGCCCATAAGTTGCAAGGGCCGAGAGGGATTGGACTGTTGTACAACACTGATTCTTCCCTTGTCGCACTTTCCCAAGGAGGGGAGCAGGAGCGATCCCTTCGTCCGGGAACCGAGAATCTTCCTGCGATTGAAGCCATGACTGTCGCGATCAAGGATGCGTTTGACAGGTTTGACGAACATCAGCAAAGGGCGCAGGAGATCAACGCCTTGGTCAGAGCCTCACTTGGCGAAGTGGTGAACATCCTAACCCCGAAGGAGAACAGCTCTCCTTATATACTGAATATTTCAACCAATAAGTTCCCGAGCGAGGTTTTTACCCGTATGCTTTATGACCAGAACTGTTGTGTCTCCTCCGGCTCGGCATGTTCTAACAATGCAAAGCAGAAAGCTGAAAATGTTCTCTCTGCAATGAAATTCCCCCCCTCAATTGCAAAAGGAAGCATCAGGCTTTCTTTTGGATATGATACGACCGTCGAGCAAGCACAGCAACTTTGCACTACAATTCGACAACTCATCAGGATGTAAAAAAACATGGAAAACGCTACCCTGTATCTCGTCCGTTTAGGGGAGATTTCCCTTAAAGGTCTCAATCGTGGTTTCTTTGAAAAAAGACTCAAACAAAACATCAAAGCAAAACTCAAACCTTATAGAAGTAATGTGTCCAAGCAAAAAGGAAGATTGTATTTCGAGATTAGCAACGAATGTCCCCTCCCTGTTTTACAATCTGCTTTCACGACCACCTTTGGAGTGGTTGGTTTCTCCAAATGTGTGAGTTGCCTAAAGGATATGGAAGCCATCAGGAATGAAGTCCGTTCCCTTATCCTTGACGAACCCTTCAAGGACGGTAAGGGGACCTTCAAGGTTGAGACCTGCCGTTCCGACAAACGTTTTGACATGACAAGTTACCAAATTAATTGCGAGCTTGGCGGCGTTGTCCTTGATACCTATCCAGAGATGAAAGTAAATGTCCATCATCCTGACAAATATCTTTATTGTGAAATCCGTGACAAGGCGTACCTATACACCTCTCCTCAATCGGGTCCCGGCGGTCTTCCCTGTACGACAGCGGGAAAAGCCATGCTTTTGCTCTCAGGTGGCATTGACAGTCCCGTCGCCTGCTATAAGATGGCTGGCCGTGGATTGAAGACCGAGGCGATATATTTCCATGCTTATCCTTATACCAGTGAACTGGCCTTGGACAAGGTGAAAAAACTTGCCAGCCTGCTCGCTCCCTTCAACCAGGGAATGAGATTGTTTGTCGTTCCCTTCACTGAACAGCAACTTTGGATAAAGGATCACAGTCTGGAGGATGAGCACACACTGATGTTCCGCGCGAGCATGATGTCGGTCGCCAATAAAATTGCAGAGAAACAGGAAGCGACGGCCATTGTCACCGGCGAAGCCTTGTCCCAGGTTGCAAGCCAGACACTGGAGAGCATGTCTTTCAGTGATAGCATGAGTGAGCGTCTGGTCCTTCGTCCCCTGGTCGGTATGGAAAAACAGGAGATAATGGATATCGCCCAGAAAATCGGCACCTATGAGACTTCCATCCTCCCCTATGAGGATTGTTGTGTCATCTTCAGTCCCAGACACCCCTTGGTACGTCCTGATAAAGCGACTGAGATTGCGCATTACAAGGCGATGGGAATAGAGAGCCTGCTGGAAAAAGCGGTTAATGAAACCACGTATTTTGATTTTGATGTCCATGGGCAGGAATTAGGAAGGTAATCGTGAGACTAGGATTGGATGTGGGGTCCACCACAATGAAATGCGCTTTGCTTGATGAAACGGGGAATCTGGTTTTCAAGCAATATGTACGCCATTATTCCCAGATACCCGAGACGGCGTTGAAATTATTGCAGGAACTCAAACCCTACCTTGATGGAGAGGATTTCGATTTCTCCGTCTCAGGTTCCGCGGGCATGGGCCTTGCTCAAAATCTCAAATTGAGTTTTGTCCAGGAAGTCTATGCAACACGAAATGCGATATTGCATTATCTTCCTCAAAGTGATGTGGTTATTGAACTTGGAGGAGAGGATGCGAAAATTCTTTTTCTAGGAGATAACCTTGAAGTCCGTATGAATGGGACGTGCGCAGGGGGGACAGGTTCTTTCATCGACCAGATGGCGACCTTGCTGAATGTCGGACAGGACGAGCTGGATGGTTTGGCCAAGGAAGCCACGCAGACATACACCATCGCCAGCCGATGCGGAGTATTTGCAAAAAGCGATGTCCAGCCTCTGGTGAATCAAGGTGCTAAAAAAAGCGACATCGTACTCTCCATTTTCTATAGTGTGGTCAACCAGACCATCACAGGGCTCGCACAAGGAAGACCTATCAAGGGAAATGTGGTGTATCTTGGAGGACCTTTGACATTCCTGCCCCAATTAAGGTTCTGTTTTGACAAGACACTTAAAATCGTAGGGCTTTGTCCTGAGAACTCTTTGTACTTTGTTGCATTAGGAACGGCATTGACCCCCGGGCAACAAAGGATCTCGTACAAAGAACTTGAGACCATGCTCCAGCAATACACCAATGAAGGTAATTATACCAGCCTGCAGCCACTTTTCTCAAACAAGGAGGAACTTGACCAGTTCAAGGCAAGACATGAGAAGGCAAAACTCAGGACCAAGGACATCGGTACCTATTGTGGTGATGCCTTCGTCGGTATTGACAGTGGTTCCACCACCATCAAGGAATGTGTCATCGACACAGAGGGCAATCTTCTTTATAGCCGCTATGAGAACAACAATGCCAATCCCGTGGAGGCTGTTCGTTCATTCCTCGCCTATGTCCAGTCCTCCTATCCGAATGTCAAGTTGCAGAAAGGATGCAGTACGGGATATGGGGAGCAATTAATCAAAAACGCCTTCAATCTTGAGTATTCCATCGTTGAGACCGCCGCCCATTTCATCAGTGCGAGAACCTTTATGAGTGATGTTGATTTTATCATTGACATCGGCGGGCAAGATATCAAGTGTTTCAAGATCCGGGACGGGGTTATCGACAATATCTTTCTTAATGAGGCTTGTTCTTCCGGATGCGGTTCCTTCCTCCAGACTTTTAGCCAAGCTCTTGGTTACAGCAGCGAGGATGCGGCGAAGCTGGCCTTGCAATCCAAGCGTCCAGTCGATCTTGGATCACGATGTACTGTTTTTATGAACAGTCAGGTAAAACAGGCTCAGAAGGACGGGGCCTCCGTCTCGGATATCTTTGCCGGGCTAGCCATCAGTGTGGTGAAGAACGCCCTTTACAAGGTCATCCGTTCAACTGACGCGCTATCCTTGGGAAGACATATCGTTGTCCAAGGAGGCACCTTCCTCAACGATGCGGTGCTAAGGGCTTTTGAGCTTGAGCTCAAGAGTGAGGTTGTACGAGTTGACCAGGCGGGTCTTATGGGCGCTTACGGTTGTGCGTTGTACGCCAAGAAGATGCACGAGAAGGCTCCCAGGGAAAGGACCATGCTGAATCTTCAGGAACTGACAGCCTTCTCGCATACGACCAAGTCAATCCTCTGCAAGGGATGCACCAATCACTGCCAGCTTACTATCAATCTGTTCGATCATGATCGTAAAATGATCAGTGGTAATAAATGTGACCGTATTGTAAAGCCTGAGACGTTTATCAGCGATCCGACGACCTTGGATATCGTCGCTTTCAAGCAGCAATACATGAAGCAATTCAAGTCAAGGGCGGGATCAAGAGGGAAAATAGGTATTCCCTTGGTACTCAGTTTTTGGGAACTTCTTCCCTTTTGGTATACGTTCTTCACAACGCTGGGATACGAAGTCGTCACCTCCGAACAATCCACACGGGAAACCTATCTTAAAGGGCAGGCGACCATTCCCTCCGATACGATTTGCTATCCGGCAAAGCTTGTGCATGGTCATATCCAAAGTCTGTTTGATGAAGGGGTCAAGACCGTTTTCTATCCATGCTCAAGCTATAACATTGATGAGGAGAAAGGGGATAATCATTTCAATTGTCCTGTCGTCGCCTATTACCCTGAGGTGCTCAAGCATAATATTCCCCAGATACTGAACGGGGAACTTACCCTTATCAGTGACTATGTAGCGCTCTTTGACCATCGTTTCTTCACCAAACGTATCGCAGTCATCCTAAAGAAATATGGTACTTTCTCAAACTCAGAGATAAGGCTCGCCTCAAAAAAAGCCTATCAGGCATATGATGCCTACCAAGAAGCAGTGAAAAAGCGGGGGGAGGAAATCATCGAGAGGGCCCGCAAGGACAAGATGCCTATCCTGGTTATTGTAGGAAGGCCTTATCATAACGATCCGGAAGTCAACCATGGTATCGATACGTTGATGCTCCAGTGCAACTGTGCCGTTATCTCCGAGGATTGTCTCGCATACAAGATGCCAAAACAAAAAAGGACGGTGCTCAACCAGTGGACTTACCATGCAAGAATGTACGATGCTGCCCGGTACACCCTGGACCAAGATGATATGCAGGTGGTGCAATTAGTGAGTTTCGGTTGCGGCCTTGATGCGGTCACCACTGACGAGATACGTTCCATTCTTCGGGAAGGGGATAAGATTTATACCCAGATCAAGATTGATGAGATAACAAACCTGGGAGCTGTGAAGATTCGATTGAGGAGTCTGCTCAGCGCACTTGAGGAGAGAAACAAATGATAGCTTCATTTACCAAAGAAATGAAAAAGGATTACACCTTGCTCATTCCTGATATGTGCCCCATACATTTCTCCTTAGTCAAGGAAGTCTTCATCAATTATGGGTATAAGACGGAGATGCTCACCAATCGTGGTCCGAATGTCATTCGAGAAGGAATGAGATATGTCCACAACGATATATGTTATCCCGCCCAATTGGTCATAGGGCAGTTCATTGATGCCTTGGATAGCGGGAAGTATGATGTGCATAAGGTCGCCTTGATAATTACCCAGACAGGGGGAGGTTGCCGCGCAAGCAATTACATTTTCTTACTTCATAAGGCATTGGAAAAATGCAAGATGGATTTTATTCCCGTCATTAGCTTGAATTTTAAAGGCATGGACAACAATCCCGGGTTTCGGCTTACCCCATTTATGCTTATACATGCCTATTGTAGTTTTGTCTATGGTGATGTATTGATGATGGTCTCGAATCAGACACGCCCCTATGAAATCCATAAAGGGGATACCGATGCCTTAATTGAGAAATGGATCAAGATCCTCGGAAATAAGTTTGCCAGGAACCGAGGCTATATTGGCTGGGCGATGAGAAGGAACCTTGAGCAGATAGTCAAGGAATTCGCATCCATTCCAATGGAAAAAACCCAAAAGATCAAAGTGGGAATCGTAGGTGAAATCTATATGAAGTATTCTGCTCTTGGCAACAATCACCTACAACAATTTCTGGAAGAACAAGGCTGTGAGGTCATGATTCCACCAATTATGGATTTTCTGTATTATGGTTCAGATAACGCAAAACTTGATCGCACCTATTACGGAGGAAGGTTTTTTTCCACAATCATCACCCAATTTCTTTTAAGGCAGATGTTCAAGGTGGAGGCAATGGAACTTTCCATAATGGGAGGACAAAAATGTTTTTTGCCTCCTGCCTCCTACAAGAAGACAAAGGCCTATGATAAAGGGGTCCTTGATTATGGGGTGAAGATGGGGGAAGGCTGGTTGCTGACCGCCGAGATGCTTGAGCTGATTCACAACGGCTATAGCAACATCATTTGCACCCAGCCCTTTGGATGCCTGCCGAATCATATTTGTGCAAAAGGGATGATCCGTACGGTGAGGGGCCTCGCACCCAATGCAAATATCGTTCCCATCGATTACGACCCTTCGGCAAGCCATGTCAACCAGGAGAACCGCATTAAACTGATGCTTGCCATTGCAAAAGAAAACCTAGGTTCGTGAGTGTTTTTTGTCCAGATACATATGATCATCAGCGACTCGCACGGCATCACGAATTTTCTCAAACAAAGCCGCGGTGTAATACTGTTCTCCAATGGCAAGTCCAAACCCAAATTGAGGAACCATGAAATAAGCCTTGATTTTTTGTTCAATCGACTTGAATTCCTCTTGTGTCGCACCAGGAAAAATAGCGACAAACTCATCGCCACCAATGCGATATAACGAGGCGTTCCTGTGAAGAAGTTTTTGTATTTCCTTGCTGTAGTCTTTAATCAACTCATCGCCTTTCTCATGCCCGAATGAATCATTCACCATCTTCAAGTTGTTGATATCAAACATCAAAATACCACAAGGGAATTTCCTTGCCTGCAGCGTATCCAGATATCTTTCATAGGCCGTCCTGTTTCCAATTCCCGTCAAATAATCCTTATATGCCAGTTCATGGAGAAGTTTTTCCTTGGATTCGTCATATTTGTTCTGGACAAGATTGTTCATGGTCCTAATGAAGAAGAAAAGTCCTGCAATGCTCATTCCCAGATGCAACAGGGAGACCTTGGTGATCTTAATTCTAAAAATGAGAAGGATCTCCTCCAGAAGAGCTGAGAGGAAGATAAAAGACAAAGCCCATACAAAAGAGGCAAGTTCCTTGTTCCCTCGCCTACAGGCAATGTGACAATACACCAATAAGACAAACGTGAAGAGAACGACAAGCACACCCATAAGGATGAGAAAATTTACTGTAGGAATCCCATAAAACTGCAACAAACCAAAAAAAAGGTATAAAACCGGAAAGAGCAACGCAAAATCAGTGAGAAAACGATGGATAGCTGGCACCTCATAATTACTCACCAAATAGAAGTAAAGGCACAAAGGTAACGAGAACAACGAGATAAAACTAAAGTCCATGGCAATGGCGGGATTTGAGAATCCCATTATCTGCCGTGAGAAGCCCTGTGAGAAGACCCATACACCCAGACAGGCAAGCAGAAGGGAAAACGATAACAAGTCCCTGTGACTTTTTTTATTATGAACAAAAAAAACAAGGAAAAAAAACAACAATGCCAGGATAATAAGTTCTAGACCGAAAAACAAAGAACCAAAGGTAGGTGAAAAGGCCTTATTGAACACATAACCTTCATTACCTATGTCAATATTCCTAATACTGCTATTAAATGGATTATCAGAGGCAAAAGTCATGCTGATACGTATTGACTTTCCCTCACTGTCGGGCGGAAGCGGGATAAAATGGTCATACGCACCCCCATAATTGGGAGTTTTCCAGAACTGTTTTTTTTCTCCGAATGAATAGATTTGTACTCCATCGACTTGAACTGCCAGTTTGCAATCCGAACTTCGATAATGGAGATATGAAGTTCTCGCCGGAAACGTCTGAGGAAGAGTCCCGGCAAGAACCAGCTCTTTGCTTCTTAGATTTTGATTTACCTTATAAGGCAACCTTGTTGTTGCCAAAAAACGCCCATCAAGGGTCAAATCGAATGGAATGGATAAATCGCAACCTTGGTTGTTTACAAGGAAATTGGGACTATGGAGCAATCCATCAATCAGAAGATTGATGATACACAAAAGCACACACAAACCCATAACAAACAAAAGAAACTGTTTCCGATGTCCAACT
>Ga0172378_10006909_pt1 | contig 10575 bp, 10 predicted proteins | sample GrowelOW332metaG_FD_119755 | JGI IMG/M metagenome (GOLD analysis project Ga0172378, IMG submission 119755) | Groundwater microbial communities from an aquifer near a municipal landfill in Southern Ontario, Canada - Pumphouse #3_1 metaG | ecosystem: Environmental > Aquatic > Deep subsurface >... | reverse complement strand
GACGGCCCAAGCCCAATAATGGTTCCATTTCCTGGTGAGGATTGCAACCATCCCGATCTCCATCAGAAGCATCAGGGAACAGATCCAGATGGTAGCGATGCGCTTTTTGTTGGATGAAGGGATTTTCCGCTGGCTGAGGTTCAGGAACAGGATGAGGATCAAGCCCCACGTGTAGTTTGATTCAATGGTTTCGAGGATCATACCCGTAGCCTAGTATGCGTTTCCCCTTCCCGTCAAGCGGTCCGGATACCCAAGAATTTCGTTGCTTCCATTTCTGTTTTAGGGTAAGCTGAAGGAAGATCATCAAACCAGGGGGCTACAAGAGATGGAATCCATCGCAAGCTACATCGACCACACAATCCTCAGCGCGGACGCGACGCAGGAAAAGGTTGAACTTGTGTGCTTGGAGGCGATCAAATACCGATTCGCTTCCGTCTGTGTGAATGGGTGCTGGGTGGGATTGTGTGCAAGATTGTTGTCGGGCAGTGGGGTCAAAGTCTGTTGTGTCGTAGGATTTCCTCTCGGGGCGATGTCCACGAGAGCCAAGGCGTTTGAGGCCAAACAGGCGGTTATGGATGGTGCGGACGAGATTGATATGGTGATGAATATCGGTTGGCTGAAAGGTCATGATGACGGGCTGATACAAGATGAGATCGCCGCCGTGAGGCTTGCCGGTCGCGACCGGCTCCTGAAGGTGATCATAGAAGCGTGCTTGCTTTCCGAAGAGGAAAAAGTCAGGGCCTGTCGGCTTGCCAAGAGCGCCGGTGCCGATTTCGTGAAGACGTCCACCGGGTTTTCCAAGGGGGGCGCAACCGTCGCAGACGTCAAGTTGATGCGAAAAGTCGTCGGTCCTGACTGCGGTGTCAAGGCCGCGGGCGGAATCCATACCTTTGAAGAGGCGAAGGCGATGATTGAAGCCGGAGCGAACCGCATCGGCGCGTCGTCGGGCATCGCGATCGTCGAAGGACAGAATGCCTCGCATTGAAAAGATCACCCCAGGCGCCGATTTTCTGAAAAGCCTGGGGTTCCCTACGGTGGACGTCCATGAAACGTTCTCCCATTTTGATTTCACCAAGCCCGGCAGAAGGGTTCTCGTCATCGGACCGATGGGAAGTGGTAAGTCGGAGTATGCCGCCCGCCTGTGGCGGGATGCCGAGGTCGCTCGGAGAAAAAGCGGAAGTGTCAAGACCTTGACGTCGAACGGAGTGATGGATCGGCGCAATGTGTTTTTTGTTCGGAGCGATTTGGATTCCGTCAGATTTTCCGAATACCCTTCCGACGCACTGGCCTATCGGGGCGGTTTTGTGAGGTGCGGAAACAACATCGCACGCATCCATGATTCATTTGATTTGGAAAAAATCATTGCCGTTCACCCCGAAGTGGGAACCTATATTATCGACGAGGCTTCCTTCTTCGACGAGAGGATTGCATATGTCGTACGGAACGTCAGTATGGAAACCGGCGCGATGTTTATTTTCCCGACATTGATTCTCAACTTCCGACGGGACATTTTCAATTCTACCGCCCGTCTGATGCTGGATATCGCCACCGATGTCATCCCATTGACGGCGTACTGTGAGCATCCTGACTGCATGCATGATGGATTCTACACGTACCGGTACTATGCGATGGAAGGCAAGGAATGTCCTGCGCTGTATTTTGATCCTTTGATCGTCGTTGGGGGTGACGTGTTCAAGCAAGGTTCTTCCGAACCGAATTACGCGGCACGGTGCGACCGCCATCATTATCTTCCGGGGAAAGAATATACGTTTCTTAGTTTGAAACCGATGGGTCTGTCCGCAGCGGATGGGGATTTGAAGCCGTTGGAGCGGGAACTCGCCGCGCTTCAACAGGACAAAAGGCGGTCCATACTTTTTTCGATGCTTTCCCGTCAATACGGGGATCTCGAGGATGGGGAAGTCTATCTCAATGCGATGTCGCCCGGACATATCGCCGAGAAAGCTCTGGCATACCTTTTCTGCGAACAAAACATCATCGCAGAGGATCTTATGCGAAAAATCGTCGCCGACTTGGCGTTGGATACCTCGTATCTTTCCAAAGTGTTGTCCGACAACCGGCGTCCCGTCTCTTTTGAGCAGATGATGCTCTTGTAGACGGAAAAAGTCAAAAACACCACTACAAAAGAACGAAAGAATTCTTCACTATTATGATAGGCAAGCAAGGGTTGCCGGCAACGTGTCCGGATTGAGGTTTTCCAGCAGACATGGAACGTTGATGTGATATGCGTCCAATTCTTCGCTGAACAACTTCCAATCCATCACGCCGGTACCTGCCGTGAGATCCCCGATTTTTGTTCCGTTGTCCGTAAGAATGAAATCTTTTACGTGGATTGCCCTGATACGTGGCCCGAAAGCATCGAACGCCTGCTTGAAGTAACGTGCCTGTGCTTCTCGTGAAGGTCGCCTCCTGAACGAACCGTCTGGTTCAGGAATACCGGTATAGCCGATGAGATTGACCGGGTCGTAGATCACCCCGAGGTGTTCTGACGGATACCGTTCAAGAATGTCGGCCATTCGTTCTATGGAACAGATGGTATGGGCATGGTTGACGGCTTCGATGCAAGCGGTGGCGTCGTACCGTTCGGCTGCCTCGATCATGTACTCCAGACTCGAACGGAATGCGTCGAGGATTTTAGGTTCGTAGGTGTCGGGGCAATAGGAGCAATCGGGGTGAACGGAACCTGTTTCGGTTCCGACCACCTTGCAACCGAAATCCTTGGCGAAACGGAGGGTCGTAGCGTAGTCGCGGAGCATTCGTTTTCTTATTTCTGGATCAGGGTGGATAGGGTTGATATAGCAACCGATAACGGCTATGGAAACCCCTTCTGAGGCAAGGTCGTCATGGATGGTACGGACGTATTCGGACGTGTATTCGGACGGTTCCTTGGCGCCGACAAGGACTTTTTTCAAGGCCAGTTGGATGGTGACCGGGTTTTTGAACGAGGCGGCTTTGCGCGCCAGATTTTTGATTGTGGTAAACGTGCCCAGATCGTGGGCTCTGAATCCAATGTGCATCATACGGTTATTGTATCGTAGATGTCTTTTGATTCTCAAGGAGAGATGTGATGAAGTATGATGCGAAACGGGATTTCCATGCGATGGGTGATGGGCGGTCGGATGATTCCGCCGCTTTTTCCATGGCATTGTCGCATATGGAATCTGGAGATATTCTGTCGATCCCTGCGGGAACATACGTGAGCGGGCCGATTACCGTCAACAAAGATGGGATCACCATTAGGCTTGAGGCGGGGAGTGTCATCAGGTTCGTTGATGACCCTGTGCGTTATGTTCCCGTGATGACTCGCTGGGAAGGCGTGTGCTGTTACGCGATGCATCCTTGTTTCTGGATCACCGGGTGCAGTGGCGTGACGCTGACAGGCGAAGGGACGCTCGATGGCAACGGAGTCCGGTGGTGGAATCAAGCGAAGAAAAAGAAGGCCCAAATCGGGCCCGAGACGGCTATAGAGAAGGAATTTGCCAGACTGAACCCTCGGTACGAAAGCCAGCCGGGAGGGGGAGGAGGGCGTCCAAGTCAATTTCTCCGGCCGCCGCTTTTGCAGGTACTTCGAAGCGAGAACGTCTTGATTGAAGGCATTACATTGCAAAACAGCCCGTTTTGGACGCTTCATCCAGTGTTTTCCAAGGGCATACGAATGTCCCGTGTGACGGTGAACAATCCTGAGGATGCTCCCAATACCGACGGTATTGACATCGATTCTTGCCAGAACGTCGAAGTGTCGGGATGCGAGGTGACCGTCGGAGACGACGGGATTGCGATAAAAAGCGGTATCGGAGAAGACGCCGTGGAGATCGGAATCCCGACGACGGACGTATCCGTCACCGGTTGCGTCGTACATCGCGCCCATGGGGGAGCGGTCATTGGTAGCGAGACGGGCGGGGGTATCCACCGTATTCAGGTTTCCAATTGTTGCTTTGACGGAACCGACCGTGGCATCCGCATCAAGACGCGGAGAGGGCGGGCGGGAGAGATTTCCGATCTTTTTTTCCGAGACGTCACCGTCCATGGGGCGCTTTGCCCCCTGACGATCAACATGTATTATGTTTGCGGTACTGATGATTCGACGGTGTTTTCATTGGAACGACAGCCTGTGACGGAGTTGACGCCGAGCGTCAAGGACGTGACGGTTCAGGGTCTTGTTGCGGATGGCATCAGAAGCATGGGAGCGTTTATTGTCGGACTTCCCGAACGGCCGGTGAAGCATCTCGTGTTGCAGGATTGTACGTTTGCGTTGGTTTCGGATGGATTGGAACCTGTGGAGCGAAGTGAGATGTACTATGGGCTTCCAGAGAACCCGACGCGTGGTTTACGTTTGAGAAACGTTGAGGTGCATCTTTCCCGCGTAACTGGGGAGTGTGTCTTCGAGGACGGTGTGAAGACGTTTTGATGAAAAGAAAAGCGTGCCGTACATCCTGCGCGGCACGCTTTTTGACGAAAGCGGAGTTATGCCCTGACCAAATGAATGGCAAATCCGTTGACTTCTTCTTTGAAGTAGACTACCTTGGTTCCTTTCGCGTCGGAAATAATTGATTCAGGAATCGGGGTGAAGCCAAATTGCTTCAGGTACCCGATGGTGCGGTCGACATCGAAGCAGGAGAAAGCGATGTGCCCGTTTCTGCCATAGAACTGTTTGTTCATCACTTCAATGATCGCGCCCATGAACGAGGATGAGGCACCGCGTTTGGTGCAGGTCATTCCGAGATGCTCGAATGCGCTGATCGATTTCTCCATTGCGTCGGAATCTGGATTGTTCAGTCCGAGGTGCACGAACTGCAATCCCTGCAATGCTCTTTCGGCTTCCTTGCAAAGATCAGTGATTTCATCCCATTTTTCGGCGTTGATCAAATCGGATTTTACCATCCATGAACCGCCGACGGAGAGCACGTTTGAAGCTTTCGCGTATTCTGCGATGTTGCTGAGATTAATGCCGCCGGTGGGCATGAATTTCAGAGAGGGGAAAGGTCCGGAAAGGTCTTTCAACATATGTATTCCGCCATTGGCTTCGGCGGGGAAGAATTTCAGTACGGAGAGCCCCATCTTCACTCCTTGGGAAATCTCGCTTGGCGTGGCGACACCAGGGCAGACGGGAATTTTATGGTCGAGGCACCAAGATACTACCTCTTCGTCGAAGCCAGGCGCAACGATGAACGATGCTCCGGCCTTAACCGCTTTCTCGGCGTTCCCGACGGTAAGAACGGTTCCCGCGCCGAGAAGCATTTGCGGATATGCTTCATGGATCGCCTTGATGGCCGCTTCAGCCGCAGAGGTACGGAATGTGACTTCTGCGGCGGGGATGCCGCCGTTGATCAACGCTTTGGCCAACTTGGTTGCTTTTGCGGCATCATCGAGTTTTACGACGGGGATTATGCCGATGTCATGGATGCGTTTGTAGAAATCTTCAAACATGGTGGGCTCCTTATTTTTAAATTAATGAAACATTGTTTCAAATATTGACAACCCAAACAATACACCCTATTATGGGGAATTGCAAGCGTCTCGCATAAAACAAATTGGAGGAAATCCATGGGAAAGGAATTCGTCACCTTTGGTGAAATAATGTTACGGTTGAAATCGCCTCGTCACGAGCGGTTTTTCCAATCTCCGAGTCTTGAAGCGACCTTTGGGGGCGGAGAGGCGAATGTTGCGGTTTCGTTGGCTATCCTTGGCAGGGACTCCCGTTTTGTCTCCTCTGTTCCCGACAATGCCATCGGAGAGGCATGCGTCCGGGAGATTCGCAAGTATGGGGTCAACGTACAGAGCATCAATCGGATCAAAGGTTCCCGATTGGGTATTTATTATCTGGAAACGGGAGCAAACCAAAGGGCGAGCTCCGTCGTATACGACCGTAGCGGCAGCGCGTTTGCCGTCAGCAAAGTGTCCGATTACGATTTCGATGCCATTATGGAGAATGCCGCATGGTTTCATGTGACAGGCATTACTCCCGCGGTCAGCCAGGAAGCCGCCGATGCGGCTCTTATGGCAATGAAATCGGCAAAACGGCATGGTGTGATCGTTTCCATCGATTTGAACTATCGGAAGAAACTCTGGAACTATGGGAAAAGGGCTCCGGAAGTGATGCGGGATCTGACCAGCTATGCCGATGTCGTCATCGCCAATGAAGAAGATATCCAGAAATGTTTGGATATTCAGGCAAAAGTAGACGTCACCAGCGGAAAACTCGATCCCAAGGCCTATGAGGTGCTTACCGCCGAAGTCAAACGACAGTTTCCCAATGTCAAGGTGGTCGCCGTTACGCTTCGCGAGAGTCACAGTGCTGACCACAACGGCTGGAGTGCGGTGCTGTCGGGGAAAACCGGCTTCTACGTCTCCCGGCATTACGAGATCGAGGATATCATCGATCGTGTCGGAGGGGGGGATTCTTTCGCCGCGGGGATTATCTATGGCCTGTCCGAATATCCGGCGGACGAGCAGTACGCAATTAATTTCGCCGTCGCCTCTTCCTGTTTGAAGCACAGCATCGACGGGGATTTCAATCTTGCCACGAAAGGCGAGATCGAAACCTTGGCGAAAGGTGACGGGTCCGGACGGGTACAGCGCTGAATCCTCTTGCATTTTGTTTTGCGGCCTCCAGTTTGGGGGCCGTTTCTTGTTTGTGGTATGATACGATGTTTTCATTTTCAAGTCACCGATGTTTCCATCGATGGAGATATTGAAAGGACCCTCTGTGAATCATCAGAGAAATTCTCGTTGCGGTCGGACGTATCGTTTTGTTATCTGTCAAACCCGAAAAGGTGGATGAATGTCGGATAAGGATCACCCCGGTCGTGACGGGGGCGTATCCGTTTTTTGCTGTGATTTTTCGACTGTCCTCATTTCTGCCATCCGGAAAAACGGTGTTGGACGCCCGACGGCGTGGGTATTTGCGGATGCCGACGGTGAACTTGCCGGACTCTGTCGTCGAAAACGATGAATACGAAAGAAAATACTTTATGAAAAAGCTGTTTTTCATGCTTTGCGATTGTGCATTGAGGCTTTACAATGGAGGGGCAACGGGACGAATGGCAGTTGTCTGTATTCATAAGGAGGATACAATGAAAAAGTTCGGAATTGTTTTGATGCTATTTTGCATGTGCTTCGCTCTCTTTGCCCAAGGGACAAAGGAAAGCGCGGCTTCCGCAACCGAAAAGGTTACCCTGACGATGGGGTCTTGGAGAACCGATGATGTGGAACAAATGAACAATCTGCTTGCCGCGTACAAAAAGATTGCACCGAATGTCGATATCAAGTTCCAGCCTACCAATCCGCCGGATTACAACGCCACGTTGCGCTTGCAGTTGGATTCCCATACCGGTCCGGACTTGATGTACGCCCGTTCCTATGCCACCGGTCAGGAATTGTTCAACGCGGGATATTTCGCGGATTGTACGGACATCCCTGGATTGATGACCAATTTCACCGCCTCCAATCTTGCTCCTTGGCAGATGCCCGATGGCAGAATGTTCGCAGTTCCGTTCGCTGCGGTTTCTCATGCCGTGTACTACAACAAGGATATCTTTGCGAAAAACGGGCTTTCCATCCCGTCGACATGGGAGGAATTCCTTAGCGTGTGCGACAAACTTCAGAAGGCAGGGATCACTCCGCTCGCCAACGGGGTGGCGGATGAATGGGACATTCTTGAGTGCTTTTTCCTTGGCATGGTTCCGAATTTCGTCGGCGGCGCGTCCGAACGGGTGAAGTACGAGAGCGGCGAGAAAAAACTCAATGACGCCGATTTCGTCGCCGCATACCAAGCGATGGCGGATGTGGCGAAGTACTGTCCGAAAGGGTTCGAGTCCGTCACGTACAATGACAGTCAGGTGTTGTTCAACACTCAGAAGGCGGCCATGTTCGTTGATGGGTCATGGACGGCAGGTGTCTACAAGGATGCGACGTTCCAATGGGGAGTGTTCGCCATACCCGCCCCGAAGGGAAGGAAGACTGCGATCTGTTTCCATCCTGACATGGCCATCACGATGAATAGCGCGACGACTCACCCCGAGGAAGCAAAGGCGTTCCTCGCTTGGCTTTGCACCAAGGAAGGGGCGACTACGGCAAGTAAAAACCTGCCGGTCGGTTATTTCCCTATGATTAACTTCGAGATCAAACTTGACGATCCTCATGCCAATGAATTTTTGGCGCTCAACGCCGGGAAAGAGACGGATGCGCGGTTCGTCTGGCCGGCTTTGATGGATTTGTACGCACCGATGAACCAGGCGGTCATCAAGGTGATGCGCGGAGAGATTACGGCACAAAAGGCCGCAGACAGCGTCGCCGCATTGAAGAAGTGAATCCGTGATTTCCGACGGCTACCGTCCCTTACGGGGACGGTGGCTTTTTCCGTCTTTTCGTGAAAGGATGCAAAAATGCCGAAACAGAGAAATTCCATCACGCCGAAAGGAAGATACTGGATCCTCTATCTTCTGCCTGCGCTGTTTTTTTATGTTATTTTCATGGCGTGGCCTCTCCTCGATTCTCTGAGGTTGGGGTTTTTTACCGGCAACACGCCGGCGACGCGCAGCTTCATCGGATTTGGAAACTACGTGAAATTGTTCACCGATGAGACGAGCAGGACGAGATACTGGGGTGCGTTCGGACATACGTGGTATTTCTTTTTGATCAACATGGTCGCCCAGAACTGTCTGGGAATGTTGTTCGCCGTCATTCTGACTAATCCCACCATGAAAGGAAGGGAATTCTATCAAACGGTGGTGTTCATCCCGACGACGTTCGCCGTTCTCGTTACCGGATACTTGTGGAAGCTGTTGCTCAATCCCGTCTGGTGCGGGGACACGCTTGTCAGGATGCACCTTGGTTTTCTCGCTCGGCCGTGGTTGGGGGATCAGTCGACGGCGTTGACCTGTGTTGCTTTGATCTCTTGCTGGCAATGGATGGGCATTCCCACGATGATGTTCGTGGCAGCGTTACGAAATATTCCTGAGGATTGCATAGAGGCCGCCGACATTGAGGGGGCGAACGCTTGGCAGACGTTCTGGTACGTCAAGTATCCGATGATTCTGCCGGTGGTGGGGATGATTACCATCTTGACGTTCGTCAACAACTTCAATGCGTTTGACGTCGTGTTTGCGACGGAGAATGTAAACGGCGCGCCTTCTTATGCCACCGATCTGATCGGAACGTTGTTCTATCGGATCGGCATAGCCGGGCAGCATCCGATCGGAATTCCCGATGCGGGGATGGGCGCGGCTATCGCGACCATTACGTTCTTTGTCCTGATGGCAGGGGTGGTGCCGATGCTTAAGTACACCCAAAGGGAGGCGTGATATGGTACGGACGCTTCATCAACAGCATCGGCATGTCGCCTCGCATTTCGTGATGGTCATCTGGTGCTGCATCGTGCTTTTCCCGATATGGGTTCTGCTGATTAACTCCTTTAAAACGAGACTGACCATATACACCAATCCGTTCTGGATCCCAAGACGATGGAATTTCGACAATTACCGTTCCGTTTTGCGGGAGGGCGACTTCCTTACCTATTTCAAAAACAGCCTGATCGTCGTGCTTCTTTCGTTGTTGCTTGTGCTGATCATTTCCTCCTTTGCGGCGTTTGCGCTCTCCAACTGGAGAGGGAAGACCTCCCACGGTCTCTATTTGTTCTTCATCGCGGGCATGATGCTTCCCATCAAGATTGCATCGATCAAACTGCTCGAATTGGTCCGTTCGCTTGGGTTGCTCAACACCATCTGGTCGTTGGTGCCGATCTATATCGCAATGGGACTTCCCATTGGGGTGTTCGTGCTGACCGAATTCTTTCGGGAAGTTCCCCATGAATTGACGGAAGCCGCGATCATCGACGGATCAACTTACTTTCGGGTATTCGTCACCATCCTGCTTCCGCTCGTACGTCCGGCTTTGGCGACCGTGGCCATCTACAATCTGATTCCTTTCTGGAACGATCTGTGGTTTCCGTTGATTTTCATAAACGAGGAATCGCAGAAGACATTGCTTTTGGGGGTTACCCGTCTGTTCGGACAATACCAGACGGATTGGTCGAAAGTTCTGGCTGTCCTGACGCTCTCTGCGATTCCCGTGTTGGTGTTGTATCTTTCGATGAGCAAACAGTTCATCAAGGGAGTAACCGCCGGTGCGGTAAAAGGATGATGGTTGTTTCGTTATGAGCGGGAATGTGGTATGCTTGCCCCATGAATTTGTGCGAAGCAGTATCCATGTTTTCACGGAGCGGTCTTATCGGAACGCTCGGTCCTTTTGATTTGGTCGCCGTCCAGGCGAACGGCATCACCTATTATTGTTTCTTCGTAGAGGAGACCCAAACGATGCTCGCTTACCCGAAAGAAGCGGGCTATGCTTCGTTTCTCAAGAGTTTTTCCGATACGAGGGACGAGGGAACCCCGCTGAAGGAATTCAATAGGAAGATCGAGCAGGATGTCTTGATCGTTTGTCCCGGCGAAAAGGAACCGGTTCTTGAAAAGCGTCCGCTCGAGGATGTGCATGTTCCTCAGGATCCTTCGCTTGCGGAACATCTTCTTGAAGTCCTTTTGAAAAGCGGGGATTTTTTCG
>Ga0172378_10006907_pt1 | contig 10576 bp, 4 predicted proteins | sample GrowelOW332metaG_FD_119755 | JGI IMG/M metagenome (GOLD analysis project Ga0172378, IMG submission 119755) | Groundwater microbial communities from an aquifer near a municipal landfill in Southern Ontario, Canada - Pumphouse #3_1 metaG | ecosystem: Environmental > Aquatic > Deep subsurface >... | reverse complement strand
TGAAGCTGTAATCAGTGGTGTGTGGAAGTAGAAAAATCCGCGTTCATGGAAAAAAGTATGAACAGCTATTGCCATATTGTGGCGTATGCGAAAAATGGCTCCAAATGTATTAGTACGTGGACGCAAATGAGCGATTTCGCGTAAATATTCGAGCGTGTGTCCTTTCTTTTGTAGTGGATATTTTTCAGGATCTGCTGTACCATAAATTTGAATTTCGGTAGCTTGAATTTCAACATTCTGACCTTGTCCTACTGATTCGGCTAAAATACCATTGACATTAATGCAGGCTCCTGTAGTGATAGGTTTTAAAGCCTCTTCGTCAAATTTAGTCATGTCCACTACAATTTGGATATTGTTAATTGTGGAGCCATCATTTAACGCGATAAAACTTACATTTTTGTTACCACGACGTGTACGAACCCAACCTTTAATATTGATTTCTGCACCAATATCAGTCCGTTTAAGTGCGTCTATAATTACAGTTCTTTCTATCTGTTTCATATCTTGAGGTAGTTATTAATTTCTAATTTGCAAAGGTATAAAAAAGTTGTGAGTTATGACTTACGTGAATGTAACATTTTTAGTGTTTTCAGAGTAGAGTAGTTTAACAAAAAAAGCATCCTGAAAGAGGATGCTTTTTTTTATGAGACTTAATTTCTTAGTTTTGTTTTTTACCACCCACAGAACTCATGGCGCAACGGAAGCCAATATCGTCGGAACATTTATTTTCATCTAAATAGCGACGATTAGCTGGGTTTAGCCAATAGGCGCGATCTCTCCATGAGCCACCTTTATAGATACGTGCTTGGTCTGAAATCATATTTGCTTGTTCAATTGGTGTTGCATTATCTGCTCTTAAAACTGAATCACCAAGTGCTGATAAGGCGTCCCCATCTTTGAAATTACGGAAGTCGCCACCACTTGCTGCAAATTTTTTCTCCTTGATTAAAACATTACGCATACTATCACGCATAACTGGATCCATTTTAGGTAATTTGTCTAGAATAGATTCCGCATAGGCTGAATCACTTTGATAAACGTTACCACGGAACGAGTTATATTCACTAACTACTTCATTGGTTGTTGCACGATATACGTCTAATACCCACTCATTTACATTGCCGGCCATGTTGTATAAGCCATAAGCATTAGGTGGGAAGAAGTTGACAGGTACTGTTAACGTGTTATTAATAAATTGACCAATTAAGTCGCCTCGACCACGCATAAAATTAGCATAAAATTCGCCAGCTGTTTTTTTATCATCAAAACCACGCATTTGCTCACCTTTCCAAGGATAGGATTGATTTTCAAAAACGTTGCCATCTACATTTTCAATACCGTAAGCGGCATATTCCCACTCTGCTTCTGTTGGTAAGCGGAAACGTGCATCATATAAAACACCATCTAAGTCTACTGCTGTGCTATCACCGTAAATGGCACGAATAAATTCGCCAGCCTTTCTCGTTGTAAATACATAGGCATACAAAGAGTCTGGATTGTTTTTAATAGCTGTATTGATAGTTTTTAAGTTACGGAATGGAATTATTCGTTGGTTAACTAGTTCCAATTCGTTAATACGGTCTGTACGCCATTCGCAATAAGCTTCAGCTTGTTTCCAACTGACACCAACTACAGGGTAGTAACCGTAGGCAACATGCGAGTAGTAGTTTTCAACAAAAGGCTCATTGTAGGCTAATGCTTTACGCCATACAGTTTCATCAGGCATGGCTAGCAAAATTTTGCGAGGGTCGTGTGCATAAACTCCACTTAACCAAGCTACATATTCGCGCCAGTTTAGATTAGTTACTTCAAATTCATCTAGAAAATAACCACTGTTACTAATACGACGTTTTGCGTTGTTGTTAGGAGCAGAAACAGGGTCGTTATTTGCCCCCTTAACGGTAGTCATTACTGAAATATAAACAGTCCCTGGAGGAATCTTTCCTTCGTAGATACTATTTACATTAAAGAAACCGTTTTGCTCATCGTTGTAATCGAAACCGGTTTTTTCAGAAAAATTTGTAGGCATTGAGGCCTTTGATTGGCAAGACATAAAGCTTGCTACTACAATAAATAAACCAAAGAAGTGTTTTGCTACTTTCATAAGTATTCAATAGTTAATAAAGCGACTACAAATGTACGATTATTTTTATAAAAACTAATGCTTTGTTCTCTTTTTTTTACTTTATGTTCGAAAAAAGCTAAAAACCACGATTTTTAATCTTATTTTTGTGCCTGATTTAGAACTTTAAATATTGTTTTAACGTGAAACTTCCTAGAAATATTGTTTTAAAAGGTAAAATCCTTGATCTGTCGACGCCTATCGTAATGGCTATTATAAATGTGACGCCTGATTCATTTTACTCCGGTAGCCGTTGTTTGGATGAAAAATTATTACTTTTTGCCGTTGAGAAAGCATTAAGCGAAGGAGCAAGTATTATTGATGTTGGAGGTTATTCAACTCGCCCAGATGCTGCTTTTGTGACCGAGGCAGAAGAAAAAGAGCGTGTGAGCAAGGCTTTGAAAAGTATTCGGGCTCATTTTGGCGATATACCAATTTCCATAGATACCTTTCGTGCTACTGTAGCAGAATGTGCGGTAAAAGAATTTGAAGTATCGCTTATAAATGACATTTCTGGTGGTGACCTTGATGAAGGAATGTTTAAAATGGTTTCGACACTTGATGTACCTTATGTTCTTATGCATATAAAAGGTAATCCTCAAACGATGCAAAAACAGATTCAGTATGACCATTTTTTGCCTGAAATGTTGCAGTATTTTGCACGAAAAATAGAAACCTTGCGGGCAATGGGATTTACAAAGGAAATTATTATTGATCCTGGCTTTGGGTTTGCTAAAACAGTCGATCAAAATTATGAATTATTGAGAAATATGCGTATCTTTGAGACTTTTAAAGCTCCTATTTTAGTCGGGTTTTCTCGCAAATCAATGATTTATAAACCGTTAGAAATTTCTTCTGAGGATGCACTAAATGGTACGTCGGCTGTACATATGTTGGCTTTAGAACAAGGAGCGGATATTTTACGTGTACATGATGTTAAAGAGGCCATGGAGGTAATCAAATTACATCAGGTTTATAGGGGATTAGTTTAAGATTTAAATTTATTATATGGAACTTGCTTTTGGTGTAAAAGATATTGTTGATATAGTTTTGGTTGCGCTATTGCTGTATCAAGCTTATAAGCTCATGAAGGATACTGGAGCGGCTAATATCTTTCTTGGTATTATGACGTTTGTGGTGTTTTGGTTTTTGGTGACACGTGTTTTTAAAATGGAGCTTTTAGGTGCTATTTTGAATCGTGTTATTGGCGTGAGTGCGATTGGATTAATTGTGATTTTTCAAAATGAGATACGGCGTTTCTTTTCACGGATAGGCTCGCGTAAAAATTGGAAGCTGATTTCGCGTTTACAAAGATTATTTAGGATTAAAGGTAAAGATGAGGAAATTACGTTTCCTATCATGCGTGTAGTCTTGGCTTGCCGTAATATGTCGCGTACAAAAACGGGTGCTTTATTGGTTATTCAACGTCAAGATGGTTTACAGCAGTATATTGAGTCAGGAGATATTATTCATGCGGATATCAATACGCGGTTGATTGAAAATATATTTTTTAAAAATAGTCCTTTGCATGATGGGGCAGTGATTATTGATGATGAACAAATTGTTGCTGCTGGGGCTATTTTACCCGTTTCGCAAAATCTTAATGTACCGAAATATTTAGGATTACGCCATCGTGCGGCATTAGGTATATCCGAAAAATCGGATGCTATTGTTATTATTGTGTCGGAAGAAACAGGCTCTATATCTTTGGCTATGAATGGAGCTTTAACTTTAAATGTAACAGCAGAACAATTGGAGCGTTTGCTATCTTCTGAATTAAGTATGTAATCTTACATAATTATATGCTGTAAATGCTTAGTTTTTTGACTAGGCATTTTTTTTATTAATTATAGACGTATTTCCCCTCGTCAATACACAATAAATCTACACTTGTATACGTTTTTTTAAACACGTGGAAATATTGTTTGTCCATCCCTGTTTTTTTTGTAACTTTGCACGCTTATTTTAGCTAGTTCTAAATGGCTATTTTAGAGCAAATAACGTTGAAAAATTATGATTGAATATATCAAAGGCGAGTTGATTGATTTGACCCCCACCAATGCAATAGTAGAAACGAATGGTATAGGCTATTCTATTAACATATCGTTAGTTACTTATTCTGAATTGAGCGGTCGTTCAAGTTGTAAATTGTATGTTTATGAGGCTATTCGTGAGGATGCTTACATACTTTATGGTTTTACAACTCAAGATGAACGAATTCTTTTTTTACAATTGATTTCCGTTTCTGGTGTTGGGTCGAATACGGCACGTATTATTATGTCGTCACTGTCGGCTCCAGAAATACAAGAGGCTATAGCCACTGAGAATGTTACTTTGTTGAAAAGTGTTAAGGGGATAGGTTTAAAAACTGCGCAGCGAATCATTGTAGATTTACGGGATAAAGTAAATAAAACGACTATAGGTACGGGTATTTCCTCTATTACAGTGAAGAGTGTTGTGGCTGAAGCTGTTTCTGCTTTGGTTATGCTTGGTTTTCAACAATCAGCATCTCAGAAAGTGGTAGAAAAACTAGCTAAGGATGAACCATCTGTCTCATTAGAACAACTTATCAAAAAAGCATTACAAATGCTTTAATCATAAGGATTTAAACGCATGAATTTTTTCCAAAAAACAGTTATCTTTCTTTTTATAAGCGGCATTGCATTATTGCCGTTTGATGCGCTTGCACCTTTTATTGGTGTTACTGCATCTCCACAAGATAAAGCTTTGGATTATGGCGTTCCTACCGATTCTACATTGTTTCAATCTTTTCCTGTTCGTCCTTTAGAAGTTCAAACGTATGAGGAACTCCAACAACAATATCCTTTGGATTTGGCTACTCCTAGCAATGTAAAGAGTCAGGTTGAATACGATCCGAATACTGGGAATTATATTTTTCGTACTAAAGTTGGTGATATGGAAGTCGCCACTCCGTTTGTTATGTCTGATAGTGAGTATAAGGCGTATACGTTGCGAAATGATATGAGTTCTTATTTTAGGACTAAAAATGCAGAAGCACAAGCTAATTTTGAAGATAAATTTAATTTAGCTGATATGAGCTTTAAGTTGGGACCTGCTGAAAAAGTGTTTGGACCAGGTGGCGTGCAGCTTAAAACACAGGGTTCGGCTGAACTAATTTTTGGAATTGTTACGAATAAAGTTGATAACCCATCGTTGTCTGAACGTTTGCGTAAAACAACCAATCCAGATTTTGATGAAAAAATTCAACTGAATGTCAATGGTAAAGTTGGTGATAAAATCAACTTTGCGATGAATTATAATACAGATGCGACCTTTGAAACTGATCAACAGACGTTGAAATTGAGTTATGAAGGCAAGGAAGATGAAATCTTGCGAAAACTTCAGGCCGGTAATGTAAGTATGCCGCTCAATAGTTCTTTAATCAGGGGAAGTTCGGCTTTATTTGGTTTTAAAGCTGAAATGCAGTTTGGAAAGTTAAATGTAACAGCCATTGCATCACAACAGCAATCGCAAACTAAAACAGTAAGCTCTAAAGGTGGATCGCAACGAAAAGAATTTGAAGTGTCTATTGATTCTTATGACGAAAATCGTCACTTCTTTCTGTCGCACTATTTTAGAGATTCCTATGACCAAAACATGAGTAAATTACCTTATATCACGTCTGGTGTTACTATTAATCGTGTAGAAGTGTGGGTGACTAATAAACGTGGTAGTTTTGATCAAGCTCGTAATGTGTTGGCATTTATGGATTTGGCAGAAAATAGCCGTGTTGATAATACTCATTGGGGAACGTCAGGTAGTCGTTATCCTCAAAATAGTGCGAATACATTGTATGATGAGGTAAAATCTATTGGTAGTATTCGTGATATTCAATTGTTCAATAGTTTGATGGAGAGCAATTATTCCGGTATGGGGATTGATGGTGGTGAAGATTACGAAAAAATTGAAAGTGCTCGTCGTCTCGAATCATCAGAATATACACTCAATAGTACGTTAGGTTTTATTTCCTTGAAAAGTGCATTGAATGCGGACGAAGTGTTGGCTGTGGCGTTTGAATATACTGTCGGAGGAAAGGTTTATCAAGTGGGTGAATTTTCGACGGACGGTGTTGAATCTCCTAATGCGTTGATGGTCAAAATGCTGAAGAGTTCTTCGGTATCGCCACAAAGTGCGATGTGGGATTTGATGATGAAAAATGTGTACTATTTAGGAGCTATGCAAATTCAACAAGACAATTTTGAGTTGAATGTGCAATATAAAAATGATACAACGGGCGTTTACCTTAATTATATTGCGGAAGGTAATATTAAAAATAAATTATTACTAAAGGTGATGAATTTGGATCGTCTGGATACTCGTAATGAAGTGCATCCCGATGGTAAATTCGATTTTGTAGAAGGGTTCACTATAAATTCGTCTCTCGGACGAGTAATCTTTCCTGTGGTGGAACCTTTTGGTTCACATTTGCGTACAGCAATTGGAAATGATGCGATTGCTGATAAGTATGTCTTTCAGGAATTATATGATTCCACTTTAGTGGTGGCTCGTGAATTGACGGAAAAAAATAAATTTCTTTTAGCGGGTAAATATCAAGCGAGCTCAGGTTCTGAAATTCGTTTGGAAGCGATGAATGTTCCTCGAGGTTCAGTTGTGGTGACTGCTGGCGGTGCAACATTGGTTGAGAATGTTGATTATACGGTAGATTATACCATGGGTGTGGTAACTATTTTGAACCAATCTATTTTAGCCTCAGGTACTTCGGTTGATGTGTCGCTTGAAAATCAATCACTCTTTAATACGCAGCGTAAGACGTTGTTAGGCACGCATTTAGAATATAAGTTGAGTGATAAATTTTCGTTTGGTGGAACCGTGATGCATTTGTCAGAAATGCCGTTGGTGACAAAAACTGAAATGGGATCTGAACCTATTTCAAATACCATTTGGGGATTGAATGCGGCCTATCGCGATGAGGCACAATGGTTAACAAAAGCCCTTAATGCATTACCTTTTTTGAATGCAACAGCGCCTTCAACCATTGTATTAAATGGTGAGGTGGCACAAATGATTCCTGGACATCGTGAAATAAAAAATAATCCGGGTTATGCTTATTTAGATGATTTTGAATCAACAAAAACAGGGGTCGATTTACGATATCCTTATTATTGGCGATTGGCGAGCGTCCCTTACGATCCATCAGCAAGTGCCTTGTTTCCGGAAGCGGCTTTATCAAATGATGTTAGTTACGGTAAGAATCGTGCTTTATTTTCATGGTTTTCAATTGATAATAGCGTATTCAATCGTAATAATTCAACTACGCCAGAACATATCAGACGTAATCCTGATATGCAATCAAATCATTTAACACGTGCTGTGCGTGAGCAAGAAATATTTCCTAATCGTTCTAGTATAGCTGGTCAGTCGTCTTATTTACCCGTATTAAATGTTAGTTTTTATCCTCAAGAACGTGGTCCTTATAATTTAGATGTTACGGGTTTATCGTTGTCTGACGGTTCATTAGCCAATCCTACTACGAGATGGGGTGGTATGATGCGTAAGATAGAAACCAGTGATTTTGAAACGGCCAATATTGAGTATATTGAGTTTTGGTTGATGGACCCATTTGTGAATGATACGTTAGGAACAAATGCTGGTGGCGATTTATATTTCAATTTAGGTGATATTTCTGAAGATATTTTGAAAGATGGTAAAAAATTCTTTGAAAATGGAATGCCTGCTGATGGAGATACCACTCAAACAGATGCTACGAAATGGGGCCGTATTCCACGTAAACAATCTATGGTCTTAGCATTCGATAATGATGTAAATGCACGTCAATATCAAGATGTTGGATTTAATGGATTGCGTACTGAGGACGAGTTTGAATTTCCTACGTACAAAGATTATGTAGAACAGATTAAAGCCACATTATTACCGAGTGCGATTGAGAATATGTCGAAAGACCCATTTTCGCCTATAAATGATCCTGCTGGTGATAATTATCATCATTATCGTGGTTCTGATTATGATACAGAGGAGAAAACTATTCTCGATCGTTATAAACGTGTTAATGGCTCTGAAGGTAATTCTCCTGCATCCGAAAATACGACTGAAACCTATTCTACATCTTCAACTACGGTGCCTGATGTTGAGGATATTAATCAAGATAATACGCTGAACGAATATGAAAAATATTATCAATATCGTGTTTCGTTACGACGAGCAAATCTTGAGATTGGGCAAAATTTTATTACGGATAAGGTTGTCGCTAATGTAGAACTTGAGAATGGTAATAAAGAAGACGTTACTTGGTATCAATTTAAAATTCCAATTCGTGATTATGAGGAGAAAATAGGAGCTATCCGTGATTTTAAATCGATTCGATTTATGAGAATGTTCATGCATAATTTCTCTGAAGCCACATTTTTACGTTTTGGGACATTGGAATTAGTGCGTGGCGAATGGCGCACCTACAGCAAAGATTTGTATGATTTATCAAATCCTCCATCGACTATTGGTTCTATTGATGTTTCTTCGGTAAGTATTGAAGAAAATAATAAGAAACAACCGGTTAACTATGTTTTACCTCCTGGTGTAACACGTGAAACTGACCCAAGTCAACCTCAATTAACTCAGGAAAATGAACAAGCAATGGTGCTTCGTGCATACGATTTAGCAACAGGTGATGCGCGTGCTGTGTACAAAAATATCGCCTATGATATGCGCCAATACCGTCGTCTTCAAATGTTTACGCATGCTGAAAAAATGTTAGACGATTTAGGTTCACTGAATGATTATGAGTTGACTGTCTTTTTGCGCATTGGTAGTGATTATCAACAGAATTACTACGAATACGAGATTCCATTAAAATTGACGCCTCAAGGTGTTTATTCGGCTAGTGATTCTGAAACTGTTTGGCCGATAGAAAACATGTTTGATTTTGCGCTCGACCTTTTAACTCAGGTTAAAACAAATCGTAATACGGAGAAAAATAAGGGTGGGTCAGTTTCTTTCACCAAAGCTTATTCCGAATATGATCCTACTAAACCGAAAAATAAAATTACGGTTATGGGTAATCCAAATTTAGGTGATGTACAAACCATTATGATTGGTGTGCGTAACCAAGGACGTGAAGTGAAAACTGGTGAAGTTTGGGTGAATGAATTACGTTTGACAGATTATGACGAAGATGGTGGCTGGGGGGCTATGGGAAATATGGCTATAGGACTTTCAGATATGGGTAGTATCAATGTGTCGGCACGTCAGGAAACAGCTGGGTTTGGTAGTATAGAACAAAACTTAATGGAACGTCGTTTGGATGATTTAACGCAATTAAATGTATCGACTTCGTTTGAGATGGGACGCTTTTTCCCAGAAAAGGCCAATGTTCGTATTCCATTGTACTTCTCTTATTCACTAGAGAATAGTAAGCCAAAATATAACCCATTGGATGAAGATGTGTTGCTTGATGATGCCATGGAAGCTCTCGAGACAAAAGCAGATAAGGATTCTTTACTTCAATTATCTCAAACAAAAACCATTAATAAAAGTATTAACTTGACAAATGTCAAAGTGGATATTAAGAGTAAACGTTCGAAACTTTATGACCCAGCTAACTTTTCAGTTTCTTATGCGTATACCGAAACTCAGGAGCTTGACCCTGAAACAGATAGAAATAAATCTTTACAACAGAGAGGTTCTCTAAATTATAATTTTACGACGACTCCACAACCTTGGGAACCTTTCAAAAATGCTAAAGGATTAAAGAGTCCTGCATGGCGTATTATCAAAGATTTCAATTTGAATTATGAACCAAGTGTGTTATCCTTTTCGACCACAATGAATCGTCGTTATTCTGAAACTCAGTTACGCGATTTAGAAGGTTCTATGAATCTCAATTACTATGATGCATATAATTCGTTATTGTCGTCGAGCAAAGATTTTATTTGGGATCGTCAGTTTGAGATGAAATATGATTTGTCGAGATCACTTAAATTCTCGTTGCGTACAGGTTTTAATGCGCGTGTTGATGAAACGCTTTATACGCCTATAAATCGTCAATTTTTCCCAGATGAGTATGAAAATTGGAAAGATACGGTTATGAATAGCTTGGCACATTTTGGTCGACCATTGACGTATCAACAAATGTTTACAGCCTCGTGGGCGATTCCAATTAATAAACTTCCTGTGTTTGATTGGATAATGGCTAATGGACAATACAATGTGACTTATAGTTGGAATAGAGGTCCTGAATCGGATGATAATTTATATCTTGGTAATGAAATTTCTAATTTGAGTAATTGGCAGGTTGATGGTCAAATGAACTTCGAAAAATTGTATAATAAGTCGAAATATTTAAAAGATATCAATCAACGTTATACAGGCAGGTCTAATTCAAAAGGGAATTCTAGATTTAAACCGAAAGATGAAGCCCAAACCATTACACTGAAGAAAGGGGAGCCGACGATTATCACT
>Ga0172378_10006906_pt1 | contig 10576 bp, 11 predicted proteins | sample GrowelOW332metaG_FD_119755 | JGI IMG/M metagenome (GOLD analysis project Ga0172378, IMG submission 119755) | Groundwater microbial communities from an aquifer near a municipal landfill in Southern Ontario, Canada - Pumphouse #3_1 metaG | ecosystem: Environmental > Aquatic > Deep subsurface >... | reverse complement strand
GTTCAATTCTTTTTCTGCCTTGGAATAATCCCGTGAGGCCTGATCGTTCAAGGCTATTAATCGTTGATATTCCGCATCTGTCGTTAATTGGGTCCCAGAACCTATCTTTTCTTTTGCGTGAATCTGCCGTTGCGTATCACGTATTTTGGTTTCAAGAGCCGTCATTTTTTGCGATAACGTCACCTGTTTAGCCTTAGCCTCTTTGATCTCTGTGTTAGAATACGTAACAGAAACAGAAGCCTTAACCGGTGCCGCTGAATTTTGGCCTGCGTTTTTCTTTAAATACGACTCAGAAGAATCTAAACCATACCTTATGCCTATTTGATCAAAGGCTTTTTCTATCGCCTGCACTTGATTGCCTAAATCTTCATTTTGCTGCAACAAAGCCTTATAAGCAACGTCAGAATCGATATCTGATCCAATATATCCATGTTTATAACTAGCAATCTGACGCTCTACCTGTGATGCAAGGCCCAACAGATCTTGCATTTTATTGCCAAGAAAAGATTGCTGCCGTATAGCTTCCTTAAGCATAGTCGAATTTTTGTCGACGAAGTCGTCCAAACCAATAACGCTTGCGTTATTATTTGTTTTTGTATCCATACAATCCTCCTTTGCCCATTGTCGTTATTTCCCTAACATCTTCGGTTGTTACGGAAACGACGACAAAAAGCCCCGACCATCAGATCGGGGCTCGGCGTCGCTTTTAATATGTTCCGATTAGTTCAGGATCGTCTTGGAATCATCGGTGACAGCCACCGACTTGGTGGCATCGCTATAACCGCCGTTCGCAGCACGCTCTTTACGAGCTTCATCAATGCGAGCGTTGTGTATAGGACGGCATTCCTTGCAGCGCTTTGGCTGACGGAATCCATGCTCGGCATAGAATGCCTGCTCTCCGGCCGTCCAAACGAACTCCTTGCCGCATTCGGCGCAGGTAAGGGTGATGTCCTTATACCCATTGTCGGCCTTTGGCTCTTCGGCCTCTGGCGCAGCCACGATCACTGTCTCGCCCTCGACGGGCTTGTTCTCTTCTTCCATATGTTTACCTCCCAATGGAAATCTGTTCTTAGTGTGGATCCCATTCAGGAGGGATGCGTTCAAGAACTGGAAACGTTTTGTACCTGCCGTTTGACGGACGGCTCCGCAGCAAAGGGACTCGCCCTTTCAAGCTAATGCTATTATATGCCCACCCGAAGAATTAGGCAAGCGGCGTTTTCGCTTTTCTTTCGGCCAGCTCTACGTCTTTGGCTTCGACTTTCGCCTTGGCCTCGGCAAGGGCCTTCTTATGGTCCTCCACCGCTTTCTTCCCGGCCTCGATCTCGGACGTCGGCCTCGCGTCGGTGACGGCCTTGCTCATGGCGGCCTCGGTGGCATCGTCCATGATAGCCTTCTTCAGATCGTTCCATGCTGGATCCTGAGACGAAGCGATGGCAGCGATGTTCTTGATGTCATCCGACGACATCGCACCTTTCATCTCGCGGACCGATGCGGCCACGTCCTCAAGGGCCTTCCCATCCATCTGGGCGGCCAACTCGGTGAGATGCTTTATGTTGGAGTAATTCAGCATATCATCCCTCATCCTGATGAAGTCCGAGAAATCATCCGCGCACCATTTCCTCACGTATTCGATGAATCCCAGCGATCCCAGAAGGTCATATACCCCAGGATCAGCCAAGTTGGCGGCTGGCACGTCCATATCGAGATTCGCTATATAAGGCAATAGCCCATATACCAGCGTCCCCAATTCGAGGGATATCGAATAGTCAAGCCCAGTGACGGCAGAGCAATCCGCGGTCAGCTCCAATATGGAGGCGGCCTTGTCCTCGACCCTGCGGTAGGGGAGCACGACGAGCTTCCCTTCCCAATCCTTCTCGAACGCGGCCATCGCGGCCTGGGCCTTGGCATCATCCCCCTCCACCAATTGGTCCGAGCATTCTGCCGCGGCCTTGAGAAGCTCGCTTATCTTGATTTTGTCCATCTGTCACTCCTTTTGCCCGTCATCGGGCCCTTTTATCCCCTCTGGGCCGAAATACCGGCTCAGCTTCTGCTCCTTAGGCGTATCGTCATAGACTTTCACCATGTCGGTGCTGGCCCATGAGAATATCTCGGTCACGACGTCGTCCGGGAGATCCTTCCCCTTCAGATACGTGGCGAAGTAGTGCCTCAGGCAGTGCGCGTAGAAATCCATGTTGAATCTCTGCCCGACCACCGACGCGAAATAATTGACCGTGTTGATGCTGGCTGGCTCATAGACCTTTCTCTTCTTGCCGGTCTCATGGACGAACAGCGCGTCCGTCACGACTCCGAGCCTCGCCCTCTCATTCATCCACAGGTCGAAATAAGGTTTGAAGATGTCCTTGATGACGTATTTCGATATCCTCTTCCCGGCCTTGCCCCTGCCTTTGGCCCTCACGATGGGGGTCTTGTACATGAACCCGCCGAACACCTCGTTCTTCTCGGTGAAGAAGGAAGCCTTCATCTGGATGGCCTCCGCCTTCCTACATCCCGACGAGCACAAAAGCGCCACATAGCAGGCTATCTGATAGTCCTTGGCATCCACGAGGGATGAGAGGATATGCCGAAGCTGATCCTCCGAGATCACCGTCTTCTGCCTCACTGGGTTCTTGTGTATCGTCTCAAGCCCCCTTATCTGATTGTGGAATTCGGGATACTTGTCCTCATCGAGCAATTCTATCTCAGATGAGAGGCTGCTCAGCACCGCCCTCAGAGCGCATATCCTGTTCGGGCTGTATTCGTGCTCTTCAAGATATCCGAAATAATTGACGAACTCCCTTTTCTTTATGGCCGGGAAGAACGCGTTGCCGTTGTTGTCGGCGTTCCAGCAGAAGAATATCTTCAGCCAATTCTCATATTGCGATATGGTCTGCGGGGCCTTGTCGGTCGACCTGCAGTACATGACGAATTCCTGAACCAGCTTCTGGTTCTCTGGGGACACCTTCTTCTCATACCCGGCCGTGACCTTCGGAACGTAAAGAGTGAATCTGCTCATAATTTTGCCTCCTTTGGCTTTCCGCTAAAAAGAAAGGCCGTGGTCATCCCCACAGCCCGGAACGACTCCTGATGGAAGCTCATAACCATGTCCACCAAAGGTCGTAATGTTTTTTCTCACCGCCCATCTTGCCCGAATTCAGATCGCGCCTGACCTTTCTTTTGGCCTCGCGCTTCCAGAAAGCATAATTGGACGAGTGCCCTCTCGATTTCGACCTGCGAGACCAGTATCCCTTTTCATCATGATACCATGGGCAGGCAGGATCAAACCAAGAAGACCGATTGGCATGCAAATGTTTCAATCGTCTTTGGTCTTCTTCATGTCTTGAATGCATAGTGGCCTCCAAACCCAAAGGGCGTTTTTTCTTATGGTGGACAGAGGTGGGTTCGAACCACCGTATCCCGAAGGAAACAGATTTACAGTCTGCCGCGTTTGGCCGCTTCGCTACCTGTCCATATTGGTGGGTCATGGCGGAGTCCGACCGCCGTATGCCGGTTCACAGCCGGCCGCCCTAGACGTTGGGCTAATGACCCCATGTTGGTGATCTCAGCAGGAATCGAACCTGCGGTTCCGGGATGAAAACCCGGTGCCTTGGCCTCTTGGCTATGAGACCGCGTCGTTCTGGGAGGGGACGCGTCCGCCTCCCAGTCCTCGGGCGTCTAGTCGTTCCGAGGTGACATGCTTATGATATCGCCTTTTTCCCGCAAAGTCAATCAACACCGTCCGTCGTGATCCGAATAATCTTCCATCAGGCTGTTTATCATGGCTATCTCATCATAAGCTTCTTTCTGCAGGGCGGGGATGTCTTTGACGCTCCCGTCCAGCTCCCTCACGAAATCGTCATAGAAAACCGCGAGATGCCTTTTCCCGTCATTACCGTAATGCCATCGGACCTCCCCGTTGGGATACTCCTTGGGCGTATCCACGACGCAAACGAAATCCAATCTGTCGTCGATGATCGTTTTGGCCTCCTCGGCGCAACACAGATTATACGCCCCGAAGGAGCGCGCCTCCCCGAAAAGATAGGAATAATATTGCTGGCCCGAGTCGTCGTCGTAGAAACGGACGCGGTGCCCTCTGTACGAGAAAGACATCCTGGGGTTGCGAAGATGGAAGAACGCCCACAGCGTGGGGCGCTTCCTTCCTTCGGCGAACTCTTTTTTCAGATGTCTGTCCCATCTCTCGCTTTTGTCCATATGCCTCTCCTTTGATATTTTCATAAAAAGGGCCCTGTCTCGGTTTCCCGATGAGAGCCCCGTCATAAACGCCCAACTATCCGTCGGACGTGACCTCACCCCGCACAAGCGAGGAAGGTAGGCGGGACTATTTCCCGCATGGGATGGGTCCTGCCATGCAAGCCCCAAGCGAAGGCATCCATTCGCCGCCATCCTGCTCCGATTGCACGGAGCCTGCCAAGACGATGGAGGATTTGGCGGACTTACTGATGAATGCCTCAGATGACGGTCTTTGCCAGTATCCTGACGGGACTGCCGACAGCCCTTGCCTTTCCTAGCAGCCCTAAAGCCCTAGAATAGACACCGCCGATTACTTTCCCGTCGGCCAGAGGACGGGGCCCTTCAGACGGCGCCATGGACGCCTTAGGCAGACCTACAGGTTTCCCCGCATGTCGCAATGATTTGGTGGTCAATCCTGGATTCGGACCAGGGACCTTGCTCTTATAAGGGGCACACTCTAACCGCTGAGTTAATTGACCATACCCTTATTATAATCAAAGAAAAAAGGTTGTCAATGAAATGACTGTTTCATTGACACCTAGATTCCAATGTGAAACAAGTTATTCAGAAGTGTTTCACACCAACGACACATTATACCCTATGGGGCACTAAATGGTAATATCATATAGCTTATATACCCTAACGGGTATGATTATATCTTTTATACCTCTTTATACCTTTTTATTTCTTTCATACCTTTTCATACTTCTTCATACTTCTGCGATTTTATACAACATTCTCAATTTTCAAGGAATCGTTGTATAACCATAACCTACTATACGATAAATCACTAAAACATCTATATAACACGTGTTTTCTCATAGTCTACTATAGAATGGTGCGTCGGGCGAGACTTGAACTCGCACCGTTTGACCGACCAGCTCCTGAAGCTGGCGCGTATACCTATTCCGCCACCGACGCATTTGGCGGGCTCAGGATGAATCGGACATCCGTCATTCGGTTAACGGCCGAACGCTCTGCCATTGAGCTATGAACCCATATTGGCGTTTTAAGGTGCGCCACCACTTATGCGATTGGTGTTTAAGGCCTCCAATCCGGCTGTTATATCTTTTGGCTGGGGTAGATGGATTCGGACCACCGCATCCTGGGTTCAGAGCCCAGAGCCTTACCGCTTGGCTATACCTCAATTTAATGACTCTGATATAAGGACACATTCTCAGAATCTTTATCGCGATGCCTTATCGGGCATACCAGGTTTTTAAATCAATCCTAAGGGCTCTAGCGGCCCCTCCTATTGATTCCTTACGATATGATAGGTTCGGGCATGGCAAGAGCTGTATAGGCTTGCAAGCCATTGATCGCACCGATTATATTGGGGCCTATCGACTCCCCTGCGGCCTTATTCGCTGGCCGTGAGCTACTCTATCGCACCCCTATACGGGCGGGATATTCAAATTGGTTGCAGGGGAGGGGGTTGAACCCTCTACCTTCAGGTTATGGGCCTGACGAGCGAACCGTTGCTCTACCCTGCGATATCAGACAAGACACACGAATATCACGATAGCCGCCGTGATGATCGTGTCGATGAGCATGAGCCATGCCATCCCCTTGATTTCGACTTCCGCTTCTTCTTGGTTCCTTGGCATAACTCTCTTGCCTCCCGCATCATATGGTGCCTCACTCAGGAATCGGACCTGGGTCTACCGCTTACGAGGCGGTTGCTCTTCCATTGAGCTAAGGAGGCATATCAGAGGATCAGGCAGCTGGGTGAGCGACTCCCCAGAACGCTGACTCCGCCATAGCCCGAAGCTATGACGCGCCGTGGTCGCACGCTCATTCTCCACCTCTGCCTATCCTTATTCTAATCGTATATATATGAAAAGTCAAACACGTCTTTGTTGTCCTGCATGAAATTCAATATACAAAATAAACGTCCTTCTTGTATTCCGTTATCTTCCAAAGAGGCGGCATAGTTAATAAAGCTATCTTTGAGATCATTGATATGGGTTTGCCTTGTCTCAGCCACCCCCGCATTGGCCGCGCTGGCGAGCAATAATATCGCCTGTCCGACCTCCGCGAATGAGTTTGTGAGCCACTTCGAATCAGAATTCGCATCAGCCTCATAGATACTGCTGAGTCTCTCGATTTCCTCATCGGTTATCGGAGTCTCTTTTTCGTAGACGAAACTAAACGTCTGATTCATATATCTCGCCGGAGTCGTGGAAAAATAGGCAATCTGAAATCTCTCTTTGGTCTTTTTTGACGTAGCATATATACTGAATTGAGAACTCATAAATGCCTCCTTCCGCTTCTTGACGACGATGGTGGAACTTGGGGGACTCGAACCCCCGACATCCTGCTTGCAAAGCAGGCGCTCTCCCAGCTGAGCTAAAGCCCCAGGCCTCAATCACCCATCCTGATTGGCTTTTGCCAAACTCAGAGACAGGTGAAGGACAAGAATTGCCTTTTTCGCGCGTTAGCTTTCTTGTAGCATTGCGCAGCTCCTGCTTATAGGGATCTCTCCCAGGTGTGGACGCCAGATTTTACCTTCCGTCGTACCGCCGAGATTATCGGCAACGACCATGGGGACGGTATGGGAATCGAACCCATTACTCGACTTCGCCTAAGCAGAATTCTCTGTTGGCGAGGTCCGCTCTACCGGTGAGCGCAAACCATCCATAATGGAACCCCTCAATACCTTGCTCAAGCCAAGGACTTTTTACATGAGTAGTTCTACGCGCCCACATTGTTTACGACGAGTGGGCGAACCCCAATATACGGCGGACGCCATCCCGCATTCAATGGCCTCTGTTAGGAAACGGCGAGACTATCTCTCGCCAAGTTGGTGGACCTTTTGGGCCCCATAACGACATTAATCGGATAGCCTGAGAACGATTTTGCTGACCAAAGCGCGTTTGGCTTTGGTGACTTCCCCGTTCCCGATGGAGAATGATTTGGCCCCGATGTCATAGGAATATTTCCTATAACCATAGAGTTGGTTCTCATTGCTGCCAACTGCAACGGTCTCAGAACTGTCATAATTCGTGGTAAGAGCCTGAGAGGCCCCATTCACGGACAGATTCACGCTGGAGTCCGTGCCATATGCGCAAGCATAGACCAGAATGGACTCGACTTGCTTGTCAAAGGTAAGCGTGATGGTAGGAATGGAATCGGCCGCTTTCGATTTGCCGAACTTCATGGCGTTTGCATTCGTCGCGTTCATATAGCAAGAACTGCTGTTCGACAATGCAACCGTGAAGACGCCTGATGTCGTTACCGTGCTTGGCAAAGATGTTTTGGTATAGGTAGCGGTAGATCCCGTCCCATACCCCCAACTGATATCGCAGCAAGAATAAGAAGAAATGTCAGCACCATCGATTTTCCTCATATCGGTGGTGCCGCCAATGACGCCAGCCGCAGCAGCTAATCCTGCAGCAAGAGATAATATTGCGATTTTTTGCGACCTCATCATTTTCATTCTCCTTTTCATTATATCGACATAGGCGAAGCTTCCCTCCGTCGGTGGTGGACCTGCTTCCGCAAGCCCAAGATAGGATTTTACGCTCTCTCCAGTTCATGGTCGACAGGGCGCTGAGGACCTTCACTTCTTTCACCGTGATGGCGGTTGACTTTCTTACGCCCCAAGCCAACGAACCGGTCTGGTCTATCCGGCAGGAATCCTGACCTTGCCTAGCGTGAGACTGCCCGCTATTCTTATGCTGTATGCAACGCTTTCTCCACTTCCAGCGATTTCCATGGATAGTAAATTACCAAGGCCCCACGTATCGCTACGCTCATGCTTCCATGATTGGGCCGACGTTGCCGACTCCTCGCCTCTATGCCGATTTGGCGAACATCGGGAAACGCATTGCTGTTATTTAAAGTCATCCGCAATGGAGAGACTGGCTGAGGGAGCTGGATTCGGACCAACGATCCAGGGTCCAAGACCCTGTGCCTTTCCACTTGGCTATCCCTCAATAAAATGCTGACGTGGCTACCAGTGGAGCCTCACACACATGCCGTCAGTTCCATGGCTCCTGTTATTGCACAGGCGCATGCAGTGGGAACGCAATCAACGTCACATTCCTCGACGATAACCAGAATTCAGCGGTTATCCCTCTAGATCCCGTTTCGGCGGATCTCCCTAGTATATCTCCTGCTTCGGCGGAGCACGTTTTTAGATTCCCTACTATGCGACCATCTACCATTTCTTCCAGCTGGATTCCTTGTTGGTTCGAAAATCAGATGGTTACATTCATCATGAGAGGCATCCCTCATTGGCTTTCAGCCATTGAGATTTCCTTCGGCATCATGATATCTTAATGCACGTCTTTTGTCAAGATGAACCTATTAATTACACCTTTAGGCACAGATTGCCCAATCATTGTTTACACCTTTTATAGATGTGCGCTCATCCAACTGCATATTTTGCTGCGGTTTTTACCTAATTAACTGTCAGTTTTGCAATTGTAGAATAAAATTAACTGTCAGTTTTGCAACTTGTTGGACGAAGAAGGCCTTTCAACTCTTCCTTTATCTCCACGTCCACCGCCACTTTTCCGGCTTCGCTTTTCAGTTCCTTTTTATGTCTTTTCAATTCGCGCACCTGTTCCCTCACGTCGTTGTCCCATTTCACGTCAACGAGGGTCTTTGCCAAGAATATGGCATCGCTCTCATCATAACGAAGTGCTGCGGAATCTAGCGAAAAAAGGGAGCAAACGTAAGATTTAATATCATCCTTATCTACTTTGTAGTCATTGGGCTTATTCAGAAGCCTTTTTATGTAAGCATAGGTAGAGGCAGGATAAACGCCTATCCTATCATAAACAGAAGCGTGGTTCATCTCACAGGCCAAATCAAGGTCGCAATGCGCTCTGGCCATGGCAATGAATGTCTTGATGGTGGACGAGCCGCCCCTCAATTGAGCGGGCATCGCCTCTGTGCTTACCATAAGATTCGGATGCTGCATCATTTTGCTGTGGATTAATGCAGATAAATCATTCAACAATGCAAAATCAGGGCAGTCCTGATCGCGGTCGACTTCGATGATGCCATGTTCCAGAGGTTTTCCGGCCTTCACATCATAGACGCACCAACCGGTTATATGACTGGCTAGATCAAACATCAGAATATAACTGGGAATTTGCCTCATAATGCCTTTTGCCTCCCGTAGATTCGCTCCAGCAAGTACATAAAAAATGGATTTGCTGGAGCAAACCCACTATAATCACAGACGGCTTATATTGACTTACAAGCTAAATCGTAAGCCTTCTTCCTCTCTCGCGTGTTGTGGTCGGCAAGATCCCCTGTGTCAAAAAGGGTCCCGTCATCGTCAATATAGTATACCTGTATCGCCGAGAAGGTTACGCCATCTCTTTCGAACGTCTGAACTTTTGTTATGCTGTTCATAACCATCCTCTACAATGAATATAGGTCAGTCACTTCAAAACCATGGGGTTCCCATGACTGAATTGACAACAAAAGGTTTAGGTGAGGTCTCTTTGACAAAACGCCGAGAGTCCTCTATAATAGAGGCGATAAAGTCGGATACCTCTACAGAACTAATATCCTTATACTTGCCATGTTTCTTGTTCATGCTCGCCTCCTTTGTTGACAGAAAACAAAATCTGTATTAACTGTATCAATGAAACGCGTGTTTCATTGAGATATCGTGTAAGCGCTTTACCTCATTCATCGCCCCATCCTCCCGCCAATCTACCTCAGCAGAGGCAGAGCGGCTTCTCGGAGATCCAGTACCTCGATCCGTCCTCGCAGACGAATTCGGTCACGCCGGATGCGCCCTCGAAAGAGCGATCGACCTGGCGGTTGGAATGGCACACATCCCTCTCGACGCGAGTGAACGCGCTCTCATAGGATGTGGAGATTCCCGGCCACTGATGGTACCCTGACTCCCGATTAAGCGAACTGACGATGAATGTTTTCATATCTATTCCTCCCACGGCCTTTTAACGTCTTGCCTGGGACAAGGAGAGACATAACGAAACGCAGGTTTCATTGATAAAAGGAGGAAAAGATTATGGCCCAAATACTCACTTATAATGACGGAAGCACCGTAAAGGTCCTTACGGCACAGATAACAGAAAATGGCTCAACGGTGACAAAAGCTCTTGTAGCGGATACTTTGACAGGCCAAATGTTTCGAGCAACAAGAGTTGCCACTAATGTGACTTCATATTCTGTCGAATACGACTCTGATCTTACAGCACAGCCGAAATATATTATTGTTATGCACGGCACATATCAAAATGCTGTTTCTTTAACATTAGGAAGCGATGATTCTATGAAGGGGGCCACTCATACCTGGGGGCCTTTTGGTGGGATTGTTAGTTTTACCCCTGGCCTTGGC
>Ga0172378_10006905_pt1 | contig 10577 bp, 9 predicted proteins | sample GrowelOW332metaG_FD_119755 | JGI IMG/M metagenome (GOLD analysis project Ga0172378, IMG submission 119755) | Groundwater microbial communities from an aquifer near a municipal landfill in Southern Ontario, Canada - Pumphouse #3_1 metaG | ecosystem: Environmental > Aquatic > Deep subsurface >... | reverse complement strand
CCTTGCAAACTGGGGAGAAGCCCTCTCACGAGGCTGGACATCCATCCGCGATACGGTCACCTTGGCACTCATCGCCACCCCGATTGCAGGTTTGTTGGCCATGCTCAGTGCCATGTTGATAGTGCGAAAGAAGTTCCCGGGCAAACGGTTCTTGGAGATGATGATCATGACTCCCTACGCCATTCCCGGTACCCTGATCGGTATCAGCTATGTTCTGGCTTTCAACAAGCAGCCGCTGCTTCTGGTGGGAACCGGTGCGATTATCGTCATCAACTACATAATCCGCGAATTGCCGGTAGGTCTTGAGAACGGCATCACAGCCCTTCATCAAATAGACCCGGCCATCGAGGAGTCGGCTGCAGACTTGGGTGCTGATGTGCCCACCGTCTTCAAGACGATTGTTCTGCCGTTGATCCGACCGGCCTTCTTGAGCAGCATGTCGTACACGTTTGTACGTTCCATGACTGCCGTCAGTGCCATCATCTTCTTGATATCGGCTCGCTGGAATCACTTGACCGTCTTGATTTTCAACTTCTCTGAAAACCTCAGGTTCGGTCTAGCCAGCGTCTTGTCAACCGTCCTGATTTTCATCGTCCTCTCTGTTTGGGCCCTGATGCAGATCGTGGTTCGTGATGACAAGCTCACCCAGAAATCTATCTCAACCCGCTAAGGTGGTGATCCATGGAAAAGAAAAGTGTATCGGTAACCCTTGAGCATGTAACCAAGAAATTCAAGGACGTAAAAGGAAAGGCTGACGTAATCGCAGTCAATGATTCTCACTTTATCATCGAACCTGGCGAGTTGGTGACCCTTCTTGGACCCTCCGGTTGCGGCAAGACTACCACCTTGCGTATGATCGCCGGCTTCGAGTTGCCCACAGAAGGAAAAATCTATATCGGCAATGAGGAAGTGACCATGTTGCCTCCGAACAAGCGGGATACCGCCACGATGTTCCAAAGCTATGGCCTTTTTCCTCATATGACGGTCTTCGACAACGTGGCCTACGGCCTCAAGCTGCGCAAGATTCCCCAGGAGGAGATTGCCAAACGGGTCAATGAGACATTGGCTCTGGTCGGTCTTGCCAGCTATGGGGACCGCGCTCCTTCCAAGCTCTCAGGTGGTCAGCAGCAGCGTGTCGCCCTGGCCCGCAGCCTTATCGTCACCCCATCGGTACTGCTGCTCGATGAACCGCTTTCCAATCTCGATGCCCTGCTTCGTGAGCAGATGCGTATCGAAATCCGAAAAATCCAGAAAGAGTTGGGCATTACTGCCGTGTATGTAACGCACGACCGGGTCGAGGCTATGAGTCTTTCTGACCGCGTTGTAGTCATGAAAGACGGGTATATCCGCCAAATAGGTTCCCCGAATGAAATCTATGAGGATCCCAACTCCCGTTTTGTTGCAGGGTTTGTCGGGAAAGCCGCATTCTTCCCCGTACAGGTCAAAAAGCATGACAAAAAGATCTGGGTCTGCGAACTAGGGGGGAAGGAAGTCCTGGTTGAACGCTCGGCCGACAACGTAGAAGTAGGGTCAGAAGCCGTTTTGATGGCAAGACCCGAGTCACTGCGTATTGTTGAGAGCGGACAAGGCAAGATCGAAGGCAAGGTCAGGATGAATGTCTATCTCGGGCATAGTCTGGAAGCCTTCATCAACACCAGTTTTGGTGAGGTTCTGGTACAGATCGACGACCCCCATGCCAAGAAAGTCTTCAAGGAAGGGGAAAATGTGTCCATCGATTTCACCCCCGACCGTGTCCGGTTGCTCAACAAGAACGAAGCATAAGCACTTTCGTGACAAAATAGGCTGCAATCGCAGCCTATTTTTTTGTCCTTGTCCTATACCAACAAACAATCTTGAGTACGCTTTGCCCCTACTTCTAGTTATGCAGCTCCACCCCATCCTCAACAACCAAGGAGGACTCTACACCCTCTACCTGTACATCCTGAATGGATAGCTTTACGTTCCTCAGTCTGATTCCCCTCCCTTGGGGTTCGGGCAGGCCTTCATACATCTCACTCTCATCAACCGGAGTAAGCCCTGTCTTGGCTACCGTAAAGGTGCAGTTGCGGATTACCAGATCCCTGATGGGAGACTCGGGAAGGCCTACGATGAAGGCAGCGGAGGAAGTGGAATCCTCACTGTAGCAATCCTCAATGGTCACTCCCTCGATACTGGGAGTGGTATCTGTTATGCTCAACTTCTCCAAGGAAAAATCCTGGGGATCGAGGCTGCCGCAACGGTAATACATGTTCAGCGTGAGCGGACAGAAGTTGTTTTTCATTCGCACTGAAGAAAAGTGAAGGTTGGAAATTGCCCCACCACGGCCTCTTCGTGTCTTGATCCGAATTCCCCGGTCAGTCCCGTCAAAGAGACAATCATGTACCCGTACATCTCGAATACCTGCAGCCGTTTCACTGCCTATGACCGCCCCTCCATGGGCACTCTTGACGGTACACTCTTCAATAAGAATGTCGGTTGTCGGCTTGTTGGTGGCAACTCCATCGGGCCCACTGCCGCTCTTCAGGGCAATTCCATCGTCACCGACATCCACCAAGCACTTTTTGATGGTGACAAACCGGCAGGAATCCACATCGATTCCATCGGTATTGGGAGCATCCTTGGGATTGAGTACCTTCAAACCCATGAATATCAAATTGGTACTGTACAACGGATGCAGTGTCCAGAATGGGCTGTTCTGCAAGGTTAGACCTTCCAGTTTTACATTGTTGCTGTTCAGAATCTGCACCAAAGGAGGACGCAGGAATTGACTCTGCCTTCCCCCACCACCACCGCTCTGACGCTCATAGCCTGGATTGAGGCGGGAAAGTTCGTTTTCCATCGCCGATACAGGCCCCTTCTGGGTAGTACGTTTTTTGTGGGCAGTATCCCACCACCACTGTCCGTTTCCATCGATGATTCCCTCACCACGCACGATGAGACCATCAGAATTCTCGATGAGCAGGCAAGGATGCATGCAATAACAATTGACGCCTTCCCAGCGGGAATAAACCGGGGTATAGAGGTTTTCATCTGCAATGAACTGAATGACCGCACCTCTATCCAGCTCGAGGACCAAGCCCTTGGCCTGTATGTGCAACGGCCCTGTCAAATAAGTCCCTTCCTCGATATGGAGCACCCCACCATCAGATAGAGCGGCAAGTGCCTTGGCAAACGCTTCACTCTCATTCTGTTGGCCATTACCAACGGCCCCAAAGCTTTTCAACGTGTACTCTCGCATCTCTCTCTCCTCACATTCCTTTACTTTTACGAGCTCTGCACCTACAATCATAAGCTATGAAACAGCTAGGACTCAGAGCCCATGATCTGGGCACATTCAACACCATCGAAGAACTTGCAACCGAGGTTGGCAAGTATGGGAGCTCGGTCCCCATCCAGCTCGCACTCAAGAAAGCTCTTACACAAGCCCCATCGGCCAATGCCTATACCGAGGACTTCATTGTCGGCATCCGCGATGCCTTGCAGGCCAAAGGCGCGTATGTCGGCGTCTTTGGATGCTACATCAATCCAGTGCATCCGGACAAGGCAGAGAGGGACGAACAGTTGAGCCGGTTCGAGAACCATCTCAAATATGCAAAACTCCTCGGCTGTCGTCTCGTAGGAACAGAAACTGGATCACTCAATCCTGATTGTTCCTACCATCCAGGGACTGCAGATCCAAAAGTGCTTGATGTCTTCTATCGAAGCATAGAGCGACTTTTGGAAGCAGCAGTCAAATATGACGCCATCGTTGGTATAGAAGCAGTAAGCAAACAACACACTATCAGCACCATCAAGCGCATGGCCGACTTGGTAAATACGTTCGACACCCCCCATCTGAAGGTCATCTACGATCCAACCAACCTGGTTCCTTGGATCGGCATTCCCGAACAGGATGGAAGCTGTCGCGGCATTCCTTCGTTTGAGGCCCAGCGAGAATTCTTCCTCTCCGCCCTCGATGCCTTCGGTTCCAAGATTGCGGCGCTTCATGTAAAGGACTACCAGCTCAACAAGCAAGGTTTCAAGATAGGGGACCTGGCGGTAGGACAGGGTGTACTCGATTGGAAATTCCTCTTTTCTGAACTGAGAAGAAGGTCCATCGAAGTTCCCGCCCTGCTGGAGGACCTGAACACGGCCACCTTGGTCGAAACGCTAGGACTCCTACGAACATATTGATGTACGAACCTTGAGCTCTCAAGGTTCTTTCTTGTCGAGTTTTTGTACATTTCAGCCCTTCTAGAACAAGAAGGGCTGTGCAAATGAGACTGGTCGCTTATTGTCCGAGAGCACCTTTGAAAGGTATGCGGTATCCAGGTCCAATTGGGAGACCAAGCGAAGCAGAAGTTCCTCGGGTACCAAGTTTTGCTCACAGAACAGGAAAACAAGAGCCTTCTCTGCAATATTCTGAGGCTTGAGGGCATTGAAGAAAATCTCTTCATCCCGCTTTCCCCGATATCGTTCACAAAAATTCTGGTACAGCATCGAGCGCTCGATGTCGTTCTTCAACGAAGCAAGCTCGGCAAGCAAGGGTTTTTCCTCTCCGCGCGCTGCCATTTCCCCAAGAGGCTTGAGATGGAAGAACGTATACTCTTTGCCCGGCAGATAGTGATGCTCATCACATCTGGCAGCATAGTTGGGTTCCAAGGTGCTGTCCTTATGCGAATCCCCCCCTACGATGATCAAGGGGTCAAAGTAAAGAGCGGGACACTCCTTTCCCTCCACCTGATAGTAGCGATAGGTATAGAAGGCATCGTTGATGCAATCAGAATGCTCGCAATAGGCGGTAAGAGGAATGACATCGGTGGCGATGTCGAGCATCAGACGTGCAGTAGAGTTGAACAAGTCCCTTCGGAAATTGAGTATCAGGGTGGGGAATATGAACATCACCCCGCGTTCATAGCTATGATTGCGTACCACGTAGGCAAGCCGTTCATCGAAAAAGGAAGCTTCATCGATGATGAAGGTCCCCACTGTGGGGTTGTCGGCCAGTACTTGCTCAAGACCGAAGGAGTCCCGTATCCGGGCAATGTTCTGCCCGCAACTTACATAGCCGCTGCGGTAACAGAGAGCATCCTCAGGATACTCGGTAAAACGTGCTCCATCGATTTCAGAACGGATGAAGAAGACCTTGCGTCGGTCAACTTCAGCGCTGCTGGTCTGCCTTCGAACCTTCTCGCCCTTCTTTTGGGCAATGGCTGCATCCCTCCAGACACGGGCGGCGAATTCTGTTTTCCCTGAACCCATGGGCCCTATCAACAGAACCCTTCGTCCGGGCAGAGTAAAATCAAAATGGGAGAAGGTATCGTGAACATCAAGAGTAGGAAACCCCAGACTTTTGAGGAAATCCGTCCCCTCGCTTTTCTGCTCAATGCGCCCCATGCTGCCCCTCTACAATGGCAATACCAGCTGAAGCCCCGATTCTGGTAGCTCCTGCATCAACCATGGCACGGGCATCGGCATAGGTGCGGACACCGCCGGAAGCCTTCACACCCAATTCAGGACCGACTGTCTTTCGCATCAGCTTGATATCTTCGACGGTAGCTCCTCCAGTGGAGAAGCCGGTTGAAGTTTTTACATAATCGGCCCCACTGGCTTTTGCAAGCCTGCAGGCGCGAACTTTTTCTTCATCATTGAGCAGACACGTCTCGATGATCACCTTCAGGGTAGCTTTGCCAGAAGCAGCCTTTACCATGGTGATATCATCCTGCACCAAATCATCATCGTGGTTCTTCAGGTACCCGATGTTGATGACCATATCAACCTCGTCAGCTCCTGCCAAAACCGCTTTCTTTGCCTCATACGCTTTGCTTTCACTGGACATTGCGCCTAAAGGGAATCCAACCACGGTACACACTTTCACTTCACTCTTTTCCAAGAGCTTGGCACACAAGGAAACCCAACAACTGTTTACACATACGGAAGCAAACTTATACTGGTCGGCTTCTTTGCAGATCTGTTCAATCTTGTCGCGAGTCGCATTGGCAGCGAGCACCGTGTGGTCAATATACTTGGCGATATCATCTTGTTTCATTGGCAACCTCCAAAGCATTTGGTACTACTGAAAGCTTACTCCAAAAAGAGAGGGCAAGCAACGAGAATAGCATTCCAAGCTTGACGAAGGGAGGAGCACACTATACCCTAGCACCATGATTCTTCAAACTATCGAACAATACTATACTTGGGCTTTGATTGCCATCCTTTTGCTCAACTTTGCCCAACGGAAAATCCCGGGAACCACAAAGAAACGGTTCGCAACCATTTACCTTGCATCCATCCTCCTCCTTTTCGAGGTAGGGGTGGTCACCATCCTGTCAAGGGAATTAAACCACAGCTTGGCTTGGCTTGTCGGGGCCGTCTGCATCGTCCTTCTCTATGTATTCAGAAAGAAGGCCCTTCCATTCCGCCTGCACTGTGCTTCGTGCAACAAGCGTCTGGATTTCAATCATGTAATCGGGCATGACGACAACCTCTGCCAGAGTTGCTACAACGAAGCTCATCCTGAGGAAGCTGCAAAGCAGGAAGTCAAGAAACAGGTTGCAGCGCAGGAACCGGTTGCCGTCGATACTGACAAGGATGCAAATTCAGTCAGCGAAATCGACTGGGATTTGTGGGAACCGAAGGAAGTGTGCGTGATCACCTACCTCTTCAAAGAGGACCAGGTCCTGCTCATCGACAAAAAAACAGGATTGGGTCGTGGACTGGTCAATGCACCGGGTGGCCACATCGAGGAGACCGAGACTGCCTTGGAAGCTGCCAAGCGCGAGTTCAAGGAGGAGACACACCTAGAGGTGGATAACCTGAAGCTGGTCGGCAGGCTCAATTTCCAATTCCGTGATGGCTTGAGTGAGCGGGGCTATGTCTACTTTGCCGATTCCTTTACCGGGGAAATGCAAGAGACTGATGAAGCTCGACCTTTCTGGTGTCCTGTCAGCGACATTCCCTACGACAAAATGTGGGAAGACGACCTGTACTGGCTGCCGAAAGCGTTGGAAGGAAAGAAGTTTGACGGTTTCTTCATTTTTGATGACCAAACCATGCTAGATAAAAACGTTGTCTTTGAAGAGGACGATGAACAAGAGTGAACTAGGTTTGGGAACCTGGCAGTTCGGACCCTCCTACGGGTTTTGGACTGACCAGGACCAACAAGCCAGTCGTAGTGTTTTGCGATTTGCACGCAAACACGGCATTCGGCATTTCGATACCGCCCCCTCCTATGGAAACGGCTTGAGCGAACAATTGCTTGCTTCGGTAATCCAAACAAGAGAAGACTTGGTGGTATGCACCAAGTTCATGCCCAAGCGTCCGGAGCTTGTACGTAAGGATTTGCAAAAAAGTCTCGCTCGTCTCAAGACCGACTATGTGGACATTCTCTATCTCCACTGGCCGAGCAGTTCACTTGCTATGAAACCGATCCTCAGCGCCGCCTGCGACCTCATCCAAGAAGGTTTGGTCAGAAAGGTAGGAGCCTGCAATATCCCTCTCTCCTATCTGAAAGAGATGGAAGACCTTCCCATAACAGCCTTGCAAATCCCTTGCTCCCTCCTCTGGGTCAGATCACTGGCAACGTTCCGTCAGTATGCCCAGGATCATCAGATGGACCTGGTGGGGTATAGTCCCCTGGGTCTGGGTCTTCTGGGAGGCAAGTATGCCAAGCAGCCTGAGGATGGACGAAAAGACCTGTACGTATTCAGCTCTGAAGCGTACAAGGAGTATCTCTCACTCTTGGACCTTCTTGGCCAGCTTGCCGATCGCAAGGGGTGTACGAGTGCCCAGCTTGCCTTGGTATGGGCGAGAAGCCAAGGCTTCTCCACCATTTTGGCAGGGGCAAGAAACCTCGTTCAAGTATCTCAATTATTGGCAACATCCACCCTTGAACTTGACGAAGAAGAGAAATCGTTGTTGGATGAAAAGGCACACGATCTTACTTCGTGCGCCCCCTCTTCTTGGGACAACTATTTCGGTCATAGGTGGTAGGATGCAGATACTTTTGGAACAAGCGACTTGCGAGATCGAGGTGAAGAAATCACGCTTCATCGCCATCGCCTGCCCCCTTTCCAATCTGGCTCAGATCAAGGAAATGGTCAACCAGACGCGAGCCCAGCATCCCGGTGCAAACCATGTGGTGCATGCTGCAGTACTAGGACCGAAAGGAGACCTGCAGAGCTATAGCGATGATCATGAACCGAAGAATACTGCAGGTCGACCTGCCTTGGAGGTACTCAAGGGAAGCGAGGTCACCAATATCCTGGTTATGGTTATCCGTTACTTCGGCGGCACGTTGCTGGGAACCGGAGGCTTGGTGAAGGCCTATGCGGACAGCGTCAAGGAAGTACTGAGGATCATCAAGACCGAACCCTTGATCGACAAGACCCCATTTCAAGTAACAATGCCCTATCATCTCTATGAACCTATAAAAAAACAACTAACTGACTTGAATGCGACCATCGAATCCGAAGAATTCACAACCATTGTAACGCTTACGGGTATGCTACCTTCTGCTTCCTTTTCCGACTGTGCCGCATCCATTTACAATCTTTCGAATGGCAGTTGTACCCTTGGTTCTATCGATGGGTAAGCTTGGTGAACACCAGCTTCGGCTCGGATTCTTCCTTGGTGGTTTGCTCAACGTTCGGGCTCTCATCCAAAGCCCATAGCCGATCGGAATCGGTAAGCTCAACCAAGCGGATGGCTACCGAGATGGCCATTTCCACTGCTTTGACATCGATGGAAGAGACGACATCGTCCTGGGTATGGTATACAGAAGGTTTACTGTGATCGTCCCAAGCAACACTGGTGAGCGTTGTTGCTTCCAAGCCTGAGCGGCTTGCCTGGGCTGCGTCTGTCCCTCCCGCCAGCCGGGGAATTGATTCACTCACCGCCTCATAGCCCATACCGCGGGCGATTTGTACACAACGTCGTGCCAGGCGGCTCGATAACATCTGGGTCCCGTTGATGTCACGTTCAAGAAAGGTAAGTCTATCCGCATGATAGATTGCATCAAAATTCAGCACAATCGCCCCGGTCATCTCATCCTTATGCTGCATAAACCATACTTTCGATCCTGATAGCCCGCTCTCTTCCCCATCAAAGGAGCAAAAGACCAGACGGGTGTGTTGCAGACAAGCGCTACAACTCTTCTTCCAATGAAAGTACCGTGCAAGCTGAACGGTTATTCCCACTGAAGATAGATTATCACCTGCTCCCGGAGAACCCTCCTCTGCATAAAAAGTGCGCAGCGGCAACAGCAACGGTATTGCTGCAAGCAGTACTATTCCGAGCACTCCCATGCCAAGGGGAGGAAGGGAAAAAGCAAACAGATCACCTTCCAGAATTTCGGTGATGAGGTGCATGGCATTAAGCAGCCCGCCAAGAAGAAAAAGCAGGATAGGAATGGCTACTTTCTTGGCATAGGCGATGCGATCGAGCTTGTTGTATCTGAAGAGTGGGGCGCTGTCATGGTGGGAGGTGAAAATCAGGGTATGCCTGACTTCCTTTTCCGGCTCCAAAACTGCATACACATTTTTACCTTCTGCTTTCGGCTTGCTAAGTTTACTCAGGGGTTTATAGAGGTACAACGTCCTTGCTGCATACCAGAGGTAGGCAAGAAACAACAGCAAACCCAAGTAAGGCAAACCAGCCAACAACAACACCAGAATGAGCGGGTAGAGGTAGACGAGAAGCTGCAGGGGAAATGAGTGAAACGAGGTGTCGATGTCCACTGCCTCAACTTCGCTTGTATCGCAAAAGGCCTCATAGGCGGCCTTGATTTGCTGTGCTGCCTGGTGGGAAGGTTCGCTTCCGGTCAAACGGGGACCGAACGTATCGATCAAATGGGAAGTGAAGGTGAGTGCGAGCGTGGCAAGCCGACCTGCTTTCAAGGTCTCGATTTTTTGCTTTCGGTGTTCCTGTTGCTCGGGTTCAAGCGAGGGGGTTTTACTGCGTTTTCCAAAAAGGGGAAATTTCATGCTTGTTCCATGATGACGAGAGAGAGTTTTACTGTCAAGAAAAAGAAATCGATGATACTTTATTCTCTTCTCAAGGTCCTTGACAAAGATTAATCCACTTACTATAGTGAAAACCCGATTGATAGCTAAGCAGCCTGAGAATCGTGTGGCTTGGTAGTATATCTTTTTTGGAGAGATGTCCGAGCGGTCGAAGGAGGCGGTCTTGAAAACCGTTGAGGCGCAAGTCTCCGAGGGTTCGAATCCCCCTCTCTCCGTTTGAATATCTGCTTTTTGGATTGTGTTTTTTGTTAATTGGAGAGGTGCGAGAGTGGCCGAATCGGGCTCCCTGCTAAGGAGTTGACCTGGTAACGGGTCCGGGGGTTCGAATCCCCCCTTCTCCGTTTTGTTCTTTTACATACTTGAGACCATAGCTCAGCTGGATAGAGCATCAGTTTGCGGAACTGAGGGTCGGAGGTTCGAACCCTCTTGGTCTCATATTGCATTTTGTATTGCGGTTTTAATCACCGGGAGAGATGTCCGAGTGGTCGAAGGAGACGGACTCGAAATCCGTTGTACCGTCTGACGGTACCGAGGGTTCGAATCCCTCTCTCTCCGATAGCTTGGATTATTTTTTGG
>Ga0172378_10006903_pt1 | contig 10577 bp, 11 predicted proteins | sample GrowelOW332metaG_FD_119755 | JGI IMG/M metagenome (GOLD analysis project Ga0172378, IMG submission 119755) | Groundwater microbial communities from an aquifer near a municipal landfill in Southern Ontario, Canada - Pumphouse #3_1 metaG | ecosystem: Environmental > Aquatic > Deep subsurface >... | reverse complement strand
TGGAACTGGTGGGGAAGAAGCAGCGTTGTTTGGTAATGATTTACTTAGAATGTATCAGAGATATGCTGAAAGAAAAGGTTGGAAATTTGAGCCAATGAATATTAGTCAAAGTGATTTAGGCGGTATTAAAGAAGCAATAATTTCTGTTAAGGGACAAAATGTATTTAAATATTTAAAATTTGAATCTGGTGCACATAGGGTTCAAAGAGTTCCTGAAACTGAACAGAAGGGTAGGGTACATACTTCTGCTGCCACTGTTGCTGTTTTACCTGAAGCAGAAGAGGTTGATATAAAAATAGAAGATAAAGATTTAAGAATTGATATTTGTAGAGCTAGTGGTCCAGGTGGTCAATGTGTTAATACTACTGATAGTGCTGTTAGAATTACTCATTTACCAACGGGAATTGTAGTTCAACAACAGGATGAAAGATCTCAACATAAGAATATAGATAAAGCCATGAAAGTTTTAAGATCAAGACTTTATGAAATGGAAAGAGCTAAAAAAGATAAAGAAAGAGCTGAAAATAGAAAGGAACAAATAGGTAGTGGTGATAGGTCCGATAAAATTAGAACATATAATTATCCACAAGGTAGAGTAACTGATCATAGAATTAATTTAACTTTGTATAAGTTGGAACAAATAGTGAATGGTGGTGAATTAGATGAAATTATTGATGCCTTAATTATGGATGAAGAGGCAAGAAAATTATCAGAATCTAATGAATAAATAATAATTATGGAGTTTATTATGAGTGAAGGAATTATAAAATTTACAAAAATGCATGGTTGTGGTAATGATTATGTTGTTATAAATGGAGTTAAAAATGATATAAGTTTAACACCAAATCAAATAGCGTTTTTATGTACAACACATTTTGGAATTGGTTCTGAAGGATTATTGATAGCAATGCCTTCTAAAGTTGCTGATTTTAGAATGAGAATGTTCAATATTGATGGAACAGAAGCAGAAATGTGTGGTAATGGCATAAGATGCATATCTAGGTTTGCATATGAAGAAGGTATAGTTTCTAGGAAAGAACTTACTGTTGAAACTAAAGCTGGTATTAAAAAAACAAAACTTATTTTTGATAATAAAAATGAAATTAGCGATGTTAGAGTAAATATGGGGAAAGTTGAGATTTTGAAAAATCCACTTGAAAAATATGACTTACATTGTGCATCTATTGGCAATCCTCATGCTGTTATGATTGTTAAAGATGTTAAACATTTTCCAGTTACAGAACTAGGACCAAAAATAGAATGTGATAAAGCTTTTCCAAATAAAACAAATGTTGAGTTTGTAGAAATTGTTGATAAAAAAACAATTGATTTAAGGGTATGGGAAAGGGGTTGTGGAGAGACATTTGCTTGCGGTACTGGTTCATCTGCAACGGCCTTTGTATTAAATAAGCTTGGTTTAATTGATGACGATTGTATAGTTAGATTAAAAGGCGGTATATTGAAAATTGAAATAATTAATGGTGAAGTTTTAATGACTGGTAATGCTGTAAAAGTTTTTGATGGTAATATTTTATTTTCTGCAATAAAATGATTTATATTTATAAAAAGGATAGTGAATGATAATAAAAATAAAAAGACTTAATGGAAATAATTTAGAATTGCCACATTATGAAACTAAACAGAGTGCAGGAATGGATTTAAGGGCTTTCATTGACGAAAATATAGTTATTAAACCAGGTGAAAGAAAACTTATAAAAACTGGGTTGTCTATTGAATTGCCTGTAAATTATGAAGCACAAGTTAGATCTAGAAGTGGATTAGCAATAAAAAATGGAGTTGCTGTACTAAATAGTCCTGGTACAATTGACGCTGACTATAGAGGAGAAATTGGTGTAATTTTAATAAATTTAGGTGAAGTTGAATTTGTTGTTGAAAAAGGTATGCGAATTGCTCAAATGGTTATTTCTCCAGTAATTCAAGCTGAATTAATTGAAGTTAATGATTTAGCTGAAAGTGAAAGAGGAAAGGGTGGATTTGGTTCAACAGGGGTTTAATATGACAATAAAATTAAGATTTTTAAAATTTGCATTAATTTTTTATTTTTTATTTTCTGGTTTTTTGTTTGCAGAAGAAAGTGAATCTATTGATTTAAGTGATCAAAGAATAATTAAAATTGAAACTTATTTGAATAATATTAAATATTTAAAAGCTAATTTTATTCAAGATGATATTACTAATTCTCAATTGTCAGAGGGAATATTTTATATGTTTAGACCTGGAAAATTAAGAATTGATTATACAAATCCGTTTGAAGCTAGTCTTTACACAAATAATAAAATAACAACTTATTATGATAAAGAGTTAGATGAAATAAGCAATATTAGAACAAAAAGTACGCCATTGCATTTTTTACTTAATGATAATTTGTCATTTAGTGATAAATCAATTTTAGTTACAAATTTTAGTGAGGATAAGAAATTTTATAATATTTCATTAAAAGAATTAAAAAAACAAAAGCAAGGTACTTTAATTTTAAAGTTCAAAAAAAATCCTTTTGAACTTAACTCAATAAAGCTTATTAATGAACTTGATCAAGAGGTTGAAATGAGTTTATTTAAAATCAGCACTGATGAAATTGACAAATCTGTATTTGTATTTAAAAATCCAAGAAATTAAAAATTTGAATTTTTTTAAAAAAATACTATATATTATAGGATAATGTGTTAAAGCGGGATATAAAAATTTATGACAGAAAAAAGAGATTATTATGATATACTAGAAGTTTCTAAAACAGCAACAGATGATGAAATAAAAAAAGCTTATAGAAAAAAAGCTATGCAATATCACCCTGATAGAAACCCAGGAAATAAAGAAGCTGAAGCAAAATTTAAAGAAGCAGCAGAAGCTTATGAAGTTTTAAAAGATTCAAATAAAAGGGCGGCATACGATAGGTATGGACATGCAGCGTTTGAACAAGGTGGTTCTGGCGGTGCCGGTGGCGCTGGCGGATTTAATGGATTTGGTGGCTTTCAGCAAGGTAATTTTGGTGATTTCCAAGATATATTTTCTGCTTTTGGAGATATTTTTGGTGATTTTAATAGTGGTGAATCAAGACGTGGAAGATCCAAAAAAAGTAGAGCAGCTGATGGATCAGATTTAAGATATAATGTTGAAATTAGTTTAGAGGAAGCATTTAATGGGACGACTGTTGACGTAAATTTTACATCACCTATTGTGTGCCCAGTATGTAATGGAAGTGGTGCGGAACCTGGATCGAAACCAGAAACTTGTCCTGATTGTGGTGGAACTGGTACCGTTAGAAAACAACAAGGATTTTTTATTGTTGAAAATACTTGTAGAAGGTGTGGCGGAACTGGCGAAATAAATTCAAAACCATGTCATGAATGTAAAGGGACTGGAAAAATAAATAAAAATAGAACTTTGAATATAAAAATTCCAGCTGGTATTCAAGATGGAAATAGGGTTAGAGTTGCTGGTGAAGGTGAAGCGGGAACTAGAGGCGGTAAAAATGGTGATCTTTACATATTTGTTAGCGTTAAGAATGATAAGTTTTTTACTAGAGATGGAGATGATTTGAATTGTGAAGTTCCAATATTATTAAGTACTGCTATAATGGGTGGAGAAATAGGAGTAAAATTAATTGAAAGTGGTGAAGCTGTTGTTAAAGTTCCAGAAGGAACTAAATGTCAGACTAAGTTTAGATTAAAAGGAAAAGGAATGCCAATTTTAAATTCTGGTGGCAGACGTGGGGATTTATATGTTAAAGTGTCAATAGAAATTCCTAAGCCATCAAATTCTGACGAGAAAGAACTTTATATGAAGCTTGATAAGATATTAAAGGATAAAGAAAGTAAAAATGAAAATAATTTCTTTAAGAAATGGTTTAAATAATATTTATACATTTTAAATTATATGTTACGCATTACAAGTTTTTTCATTTATTAGTAAATTTAATTTGTATCTAGTGATGTTTTAAGTTATTTGGTTATAAAATTTTTAACTTTCTGTGAAAACTTATAGCCTATATTTGTCATTATTAGTTATAGATAAGGAATGAGAATACAAAAACACTATACAAAAATAAAATTTGTATAGTATTTTTTAAAATTTATTGTAACAAACTTCCTATATTGTCGAGAACATAATCCTTGATTTCAACATCAGCTTGTTCCTTAGTTTGCTCTTTATCTCTGCCAGTTTCTATAAACTCTTTATATAGAGAAGTTTTAGTTTTTCCAAAACTATCAACCGATTCAATTTTTAAACTATATTTTTGTTTTATAAAACCGTCAACTTTTAAATAAAGCTCCGTTCTTCTTAAGGTAATAGTAAGAATTCTATTTGCATCTTCCCTTTTTAATGTAATAGTCGCACCGTTATCTAATAAATTATTAGAAATATAATCGCTTACATCCTTTTCATTATCATTTAAAACTTCATTAACATAGAAAATAAGATTATTTTCGGATTTAATTTTTTTAATTTTAAAAATATCTTCATACCTAATAATCTCAGGTTTCAAATTACCAGTAAGAACCAAATATCTTTTATTTAACTCAGTCCTTTTTGCATAAAGTTTTTCAAGTTGTTTTGCATATTTTATGTTGTTTTCGCTTATTAAAAGCTTCATTTTAGAATCAAGTTCATTCAAATCATTATCAACTTCTTTTATAGCTATATTTTTGTCTAAAACGGCATAAGAATAAAAACCGTCCTCATCTTTATAATTATATTTGATTTTCACTCCTTTTAATATGCCTTCTGATAATTCTTCAATATCATCAGAATTAAAACTTCTAACTATATCTTCTTCATTACTATTAATCGAAGAACTAAAATTGGATTTTATATTAGTTTCAAAATATCTTAATATATTATTTCTAGCTTCGGCTTTTGCTAATGATGAACTTGTACCAGTTCCATTAGCACAAATTTCTTCAGCTGAACACCCAATATCTGAATTATTAACCCATGCCGGTTGCTCATCCTTAGCGTTAGCTAAATTAAAATTAAAAAAATATAAAAACAATATACAAAAAACAAACTTAGTTCTTTTCATAAAATACCTATCAAATATTATACTTAATTAGATGTCTAAATTTATACTAGCATCTTCGGCATTTTCTTTTACAGTATCTTTTACTTCTTGTTTAGTGGAATTGTCTTTTATGCCATTTATAGTTTTATTAATCATTTCATTAATTATTTTATCATGAACATCTTTTTTAACTCTAGCTAATTGATAACAATAATAAGCAACTTTATCTTTTTCGGCACCTAACTGAATACTATAAGCTCTTTTTTCCCAATAAGCGTCAGACATTTCGACTCCAACTAAATTATTTTTAATTAAAGTCTTCATTTGTTCTTTTTTAGTGTCACTTAACAATGTTTCTTCGAGTTGAACTTCTGTCAAACCTGAATATAAGTCATCTATCTCACTAGAAATTTCTGCCGCTATAGATGAATCAACATTTGCCATTGCTGATTTTTCACATAATCTTTTATTTATACTCTCTGATTCTGATTTAAAATATTTAAATTGACTAAAATTATTCTCTTTTTTCTTTTCAAATTTTTTTAAATCTTGAATCCAAACCGGTTTCTTATTATTTGAAAAGTCAGTAACAACATAGTCAAGCTTTTTATTAGAAGAGCAGGCTCCTAAAGATAATAAAACGCATAAAATTGAAATTTTTTTGTTCATAATCAAAATAAATTTTTATATCTATTGAAAATACTAATTTATAGAAAAAATAAAATCAAGCATATTATTTCTTGATTTTATTTTTGAAATATGAATAACTTAAATAAAGCACAACAAATTGTATATATAATACTTCATGTGGTATATAATAAGGCATGGCCAAACTCTTGAGAATAGATTAAATATTCAACAAGGACAAACTGAATCATTATTAACATTAAAAGGTATAATTCAAGCTCAATCTATAGGTTATAGATTATTAGAACAAGATGAAAATTTTTCAGATTATACATTTGTTTCTAGTCCTTTAGCGAGAGCAAGACATACGTTGCAAATAATAATGGAAATTTTATCAGTATCAAATGAAAAACAAGCAGTAGTTGAACAACTTTTAATAAATAGGAACAAAGGAATTCTACAGGGCGTAGATAAAAATAAAATAAAGGAATTATTCTCAGAAGAATTTAAAAAACGTGAAAGTAATCAGTGGACTTATAAGGCGCCAAATGGTGGTGAATCAAAAGAAGAATCATATTTAAGGGTAAAAAAATTTATAGAGAAATATAAAAATCAAAAAAACTTGATTATTGTTGGTCATAGAAATATAAATTGGATGATACAGGAGATTTTAAAGGGTTCCTCAATGAATGAAATTAAAAATAATAGCAATAAAAAAGAGAAGAGTCAAAATTATTTTTATTGCTGGAATGGTGAAAAAATAACGAAAATTTAAGGAAGAATATGCAAAATAACGAAATTATTTTATGGGACAGCGAAAGGTTAATTAAAGCTATTGGCGATGATATTATATTTATTTCTAATCAAACAAAATTTAAAATAACAAATGTTGTATTTGATAATAGAAAAATAGTTGGTGAATCTTTATTTATTGCTAAAAAAGGTGAAAATACAGATGGTCATAAATATATTGAACAAACATTGCAAAATACCCAAGCAATAATTCTAGTAAATGCAGATTTTGAGGGAAAAGAAAAATTTGTAAATAATCCTAGAATAATTTTAGTTAAAGACACAGTAAAAGCTATGGAAAAAATGGCTAAATATGCTAGGGATACAATAAAAGGTAAAGTTTTTGGAATTACTGGTAGTTTAGGAAAAACAACAACAAAAGAATTATATTATGCTTGTTTTTCCCAAATTGGAAAAACACACTGTAACATTATGAGTTTTAATAATTATATGGGTGTTATGACAACGCTTTGCAATTTGCCAGAAAATACAGATTATGCGATAATTGAAATGGGAATGAGTGCTAAAGGTGAAATGGAACAACTTAGTAGTATAGTTCGTCCAGATATAACAACTATATTGAATATAGCCTCAGCTCATTTAGAATTTTTTAATGAAGAGAAAGATATAGCCTATGCAAAAGCAGAAATATTTAAATATCAAAAGAAAGAAGGATTTACTATTTTAAATAAAGATTGTAAATATTTTGATATTTTATCAAGAGAAGCTAGAAATAATGGAATAAACAAAATTTATACATTTTCTGAAAAAAATAATGCAGACGTTTATTTAAAATCTTACACTCAAGATGGCGATCTATATAAACTTGAATATAATATTGGAAATTTTTTAACATATAATCCAGATTACAATGTAGCTGTTAATTTAATGAGTTTACTATGTGCTTGTAAGGGATTGAATATAGATTTAGAAAAAATTAAGCCAGCAATTCAAGCTTATGGAACTCCAAGAGGTAGAAATAATATAGAAAAAGCAGAATTTGATTGTAAATGTATAACTTTAATTAATGGAACTTATAATGCCGTAAATCCGTTAGCCTTTACAAGTGGTTTGAATTTATTAAAAAAATTAGATAAAGAAAAGAAATTTGGAAGAAGGATATGTATTTTTGGAGATATAAGGGAAGCTGGTGATAAAACTAATGAATTTTTATTGTCATTAAAGCAGCCAATTATTGATGCAAAAATTGATATTTTAATTTGTGTTGGAGATAAAATAAAAGTTCTTTATGACGCAATAAAAGGAAATTTAAATTGTGAATATTATAAAGAGAGTTCCGAAGTTGTACCTTTAATAAAAGCTAAATTAAAAGATAACGATATAGTATTTATTAAAGCTTCAAAAGGTATAAAAACTTGGAAAATACTTGATGAAATAACTGGCTATCCTACAGAAATTTTTATATAAATCAAAATAAATTTTTTTAGTTATTAGCTTATTACTTGTAAATATAACGTAAACCAAGTCTATTAAATATGCTCGGTTTGTGCTAGATTTTTTTCTTTTCTAAAAACTAGAGGTTGCCATTTAAAAATTTTTCCATTAATAATAATATTTCCGCCCATCCACAAACTTGTTAAGGTGCATGTTGGAACGTTATATTCACCAAATATTAATTGTCCATTATTTGCATATCCAAGAAATGAATTATTAATTCTTTGTTTTGTCCAATGTGGTTTATTTTGTCTCAATAATTGTATTCCAACATTTTTTAATATATTATAAAAATTTTTTATCTCGGTTTCTGTAGCGTAATTTGAAAATAATGTATTTTTAATATCATATATTTTATTGTTTGAGATTTTTCCAAATAAAGTTATATCTGTTGAAAATTTATTAATTATTTTTACTTTTGAATTTTTGTTTAATTTATAATATTTTAAAATCTTATTGGCTTTTTTTAGTCCATTTTTAGTTCCTTTATAAAAGAAGAATACCTTATTTACTTTACGAAATATATTAATTTCATTCTCTGATAAATTCAATTCTTGTCTATTTTTATTTTTGGAAAAAAAGCTTTTAATTATAGAAATAAACTGTCCACCGCTAACTAAAAAATCATCAATAAAAAATAAAACTGATTTATCATTAACTTTTTTCAATATTTCATGGATATTTTCAGTTTTCTTCATATTTTTAAATTTATTTATAATTCTATAGGAACTTTCTTTTTTAATACCAAAATATTCAATAATAATATTATCATTATAACTAATATTTTCACTAATTAAATAATTATTAAAAGTATTAATAATTTCATTATCATATACAAATTTTATATTATTTAATAGTACATATAAAATATCCATATTATTAAAGTTAAGATATTTAAAGTTATTAATCCAACCCTCTATTGATTTTTCGACATCACAAGATCCTAACTTTCCCTTATATTTAGAAAAGTTTTCTAAGAAATTATTTATATTCATTTATTACCTTTTAGAACTGATTTTTAGTAATTTATTTTTTTCAAATCCGACCATTTCTGCTGTAAATCCATGTTTCAAAAGTATTCCTAATTTTTTTTGATTTCCTGTAATTAATTTTATATGCTTAAATCCTAAATCTTTAAAAATCCAGCAAGCTTGATGGAAGTCTCTTCCGCTATCAAAATATTTTTCTGGAAAAAATGTATTTAAACATAAATGAGTTGGTTCCTGATTTAAGTATAAAATAGAACCATTTCCATCTTTTTGTATTTTAGCTAAACTATTTTCAAGTTCTTCCCTACAATCGCAAGCCGTTGATTGAAATAACTCACTTTTAGCACAACCACTATGTATTCTAGTTGGAGTATTTAAAAAATCACCTTTATGCAAAAAGAAATGTACTCTAGCTTGTCCTATTTCTTGATATAGTTCTATTTTAAATTCGCCAAATTTTGTTAGCATCTTATCGCTTCCAATTTTAATTACATTTGAATTTTTAAGTTTAAATTCATCAATGATTTCATTTAAATCATAAGCTTTTAAATTTTTGTAATTAGATAAATTATCAGAAATTTCCATTATTTTTATTTGTGGTTTAAAATTATTCATAATTTTTAAATAATATGTAGCTTCTTCAAATCTGTTTCTAAACTTTATATCTGGGAAAATTATTTGTTTATTCGATTCTTCAACTATAAATGATTTTAGTTTATCCGACACAATACACGGAAAAAATTCTTCTTTTTTCATAATTATTTTTTTATTTATTAAGAAAATTTACAGTAAAATAGAATGTATAATAGAAAATAATTTGTCAACAAAAAATTGGTTTTTTTCATTTTATTATAATATTAGTTGTAAATATGTTAAGCTTTATTTTATAGCTTCATATATTATTTGTGGTATTTTAACTGGCTTTGAATTTCTGTTTACACACACTAAATTTACTTTCATAAATAGTACTAAATCATTATTTTCATTTAGTATTTTTTGTTCCATTTTTAAAATTAAGCCATTATTTTCAGTAATATTTACAGTTATTGATAATAAATCATCTAATTTTGCTGACTTTTTAAAATCAATTTGACATGAAGTTACAACAAAACCAATTCCAGTTTCTTGCAAAATTTTTGATTGCACAATTCCCCTACTTCTCAAAAATTCAGTTCTAGCCTTTTCACAAAAATCTAAATACCTTGAATGATATACGACACCACCAGCGTCCGTATCACAATAAAAAACTCTAGATTTAAAAGAAAATTCACTATTCATTTTATTTAAAAAGATGGTGGAGACTAAGAGATTCGAACTCTCGACCTACTGGGTGCAAACCAGTCGCTCTAGCCAACTGAGCTAAGTCCCCGTTATTGACAGAATATAATTTATACTTTATGATTCTATTTGTCAATATCTTTTATAAATTTTATATAAATTTATATCATTTAGTATTTTTTAAAATAAATTGAGAAATATATCAATCAATAAATAAATACTCATACTATAAATGCAATAAAAAATAGTGTTAGACGTTCATCTGACACTATTTTTGTTCACATTTTGACTATTTATTTTTCTCTATTTCTCGCAATTTTTCTTCATCTTCTCTCTTATCAATTACATTATAATCATCACCTCCGTAATGATTATAATGTTAATCAATAAATCCCAACATATTTTTAAGTGTGCCT
>Ga0172378_10006901_pt1 | contig 10579 bp, 7 predicted proteins | sample GrowelOW332metaG_FD_119755 | JGI IMG/M metagenome (GOLD analysis project Ga0172378, IMG submission 119755) | Groundwater microbial communities from an aquifer near a municipal landfill in Southern Ontario, Canada - Pumphouse #3_1 metaG | ecosystem: Environmental > Aquatic > Deep subsurface >... | reverse complement strand
TAAAACAATTTGCATCAATAAGGATATCTTTAATCTCATTGAAAAAAGCGGTTAAAGGATAGATTGAGTCTTGAACAGCTTCAGCTTCCATATTGCCGATTAGTTCATCCCAGTAATCAGAAATATCATTTTGTAATACACTCATTGCAAATCCTCCTTATAATCTGTTAATGAACCAATATATAATTCATAACTTATTTTTCCTACGAATTTTTCCATTTCAGGTGTTTTACGAAGAACTGGAAATTTTTCATCCACACAATATGATTGTATATCGACAAGTTTAAACCGATACTTATCATAATATTCATCTTGACGATAACCTAAAGAAGAAATCTTTTCAAAGAACATTTTAGAAATAACTGAATCTGATTTCAATTCAAGCTTAATCTTTTTAAATAATTGGTTTACTGTGGCAACACCATTATCAAAACCATCAGGCATATTCTCAATTTTCACAACAATTAAATGTCCGGGATTATTGGAAATAAGCTGTTGATGGGATGATATTTTCACTGTCGGCATCTCAGAACTAATGGTTTTCACTTCATACCAGTCAAGTCCTATTGAAAAATCCTTTGAAGTTCCAGAAGGACCACCCCACGACTCAATTGTTTCTCTATGCCCAAACTTTCCAAACAAAACTCTATCTGCGAAAACCAGTTCTCCAAATAAGCCTTGGATTTCTTCACGGGACAGAAAAGGATTTGACAGAGAAAACATAGTTTTCCAGCAATTCAGTCTTTTTTCAAATGCCTCATATGCTTCTTTTTCATTTTTCAAATTTTTAACAGCATCAATCAAATCATCGCAAAAACTAAAAAAAGTAGATGAGGCAGATTTATCTTTTAAACAAATATATACCCAAAACTTATCATTATCTTTTTTTTGAACGACATCCAACAACTTTGTCGAAGGAATTTTATAGGTTGGAAATGATGTCGATAATGCTAAAGTGATTCTTCCCTCAGAATCAAGGCCATAGAAAAAATCAAGTGGAAGTTCATTATCAATCAAGCGTAAATTATTTGTGGTAGATAAAGAGCTAAACAATGTTTTAAAATCCTGCATAAAGTCTCCTCCTAAATTGAGCTCTGATCATCTTCATCAATATCATCAATATCGTCATTATTTTCTTTCTGCTTAACGATATTTATTTTATATTTCACTTTCTTATTTTTAAAATCGCCTGGGAATCCTAATCCAAAACCATAAATGAATTTCCCTTGAAGCTCTTCTTTCATTTTCACTTTTTTGGGATCATCATATGTTTCGTTACTATTGTTAGTAGAGTTAGATGAATCCGTCTTAAGATCAATAGGATAAATAATTAATATTGGGTTATGCCCAGATTCGCGAAGCCAATCTTTTGCTCCTGGGTCCTTGCCCTTCCTGTTTCCGATGGTGCATTCTTCAGAACACTTTTTTAAAACATTTTTTCTTTGTTCTTGACTAAAATCTATACTGAAAAAATTTGGTTCTATCAAATGGTTATTACCACCACCCACTCTGAAAAAATCTTCATTCTCCTTACCATCAGCAAATTCAAAAGAACGTTTTACTGTAACATAGGAATTTTGTCCAATGTCAACGCAAACGGCATTTTTTTCAGTTGCTTTGCCTTCTGCCACCGCCACATTCCATAAAGAAAGCTCAGATGTTCGTGAAATGAAATCAGAAAGAACTTGACAATTAAAAGAATAGTTTTGCGAAGAAATCTTGAGTTTAAGTAAAAAATCGGAAATTAACGAGGAGGGAACATTTTTAAAATATTTCTTTCCATTCATTGAAGGTGAGGCAATAAGATGAATTCCAATGTCTTGAATTTGGCTAAACAGCCATTCAATAGAAGCCTTATTACTATCATTTGCAGTGACATCTTTTAAAATCTTAGATGTATCAATTAAAGTCCCACTTAAGTCAACACTATAAACCATATCTTGAGCATTTCTCATTTTATTTCTTGCTGTAATTAGCAAGATATTATCCAAAGTATCCGGAGCTTCTCTTACCATTAGACCAAATTCTTTTGGAGTTTTATGGATTCTTTTCATTTGTCTAAACTGTTCTTTCAAATCTTCATTCGCTATAGATGCAGCGCAAAAATTATCCGCATTCAATTGCGTCATGTAAATATTAACTAAATCTTCATAGTCTGGTCTATAACCGAACCATCTACCCATCTGAATTAATGTATCATAAGCAGACGCGTGACGATTGTAATAGCTTGTCATTAACCCGCATAAAGTAAGACCACGAGATAAAGTAAAACCACCAATTACAATTACTCTAGCCCCTTTGCTTTTATAATTATCATAACTAAATCTATCCTTAATATGTTTTCCATTAATTACTGTAGTAATGAAAAGACCAATCTCATCCCCAATAACATCCTGAATCTGAGCAAAAGAAAATTGTTTATTTGCAGGAGGCATATCTTTATAGCCTCTATTAAAAGTGACATCTTCTTTCCAAATATTATAAATTTTAAGCAAAACAGGAGATTGAATAAAAGATGAAAAGTTTTCTTTAAACTTGGCTTGTACAACATTTTTCAAATTTGAAACGAAGCTTCGGATTTTCATTCCAATCTCTTCTTGAATATTATTAAAGCAGGAAATATTAACCAGCATTGTTCTATGATCGGTTTTATGTCCACGTAATGTATAAACACAATTTGATAATAGGAAAATATAAATAGCCTCAATTAAGGTATCGGATAAAGCAACAAATTGTTCTGTTTTCTTGTGAATAGTTTTAAAAAAATTATGATCATGTTCAGGATCAACAATTCTAATATTCGAAGAAACTACACTCTTATTACTCATTTCGTCAAATCCAATAAAAAGACTATTTGCTCCAATATAATTAGATGGTGGTTCCAAAAGAACAATGAAATCATCAGGAAATAAATCAGGAGTTCTGATTTCTTCTTTAGCGTTAATTGAGTATTCTGCATAAGGATCAACAAAAATATTAGCATAAGGTGTTGCAGAATACCCAACATAGGTCGTATGAGTAAACAAAGAAAGAAGTTTTCTAATTAGAATATTAATAGTAGTTGGGGATTCTTCAGGTTTAGTATTTACAGAAGCAAAATCACATTCGTCATCCACAATTAACAACGAGGCATCAATCTTATCCCGATATTTATTTGTTATAGTCTTGATTATCGAATTCAAAACACTATTGTTTTTCTTGATTACAAAAATGTTAGGCTTATTTAAATCATTATTAGGATTAAAATTAAAAGACTTGGCTAAGAATGTATTAAAATCTTGGTCGTTATTTGTTAACGAGATTGCATAATATGATTCTTTTCCTTCACTAATTCCAGTATAAACAACTTTTCCTAAAAAAGAAGATGAAACAGCACCAATAAACCCTTCATCCACACGTTTTTGAGTCTGTTTTCTGAGGTCTTCAGTAGAGCCGGTTAATAAAACTATATTTTTATATCCCACATCCACAGCAAGGTTCATTAATCCTATATAATTTGAAGTTTTACCAGCTTGTACATCCCCAACGACTAAACCTTTTTTTGTAATAATTCCTGGGCCAAGAGGATCAGCAAAAAAGTTCATTGTTTCTTCATTGGTTTCTTTAATCCTAGATATGACTGAATTGGCAAATGCAGTTTCTTTTCCTGAACGGATATAATTCAAATACCGTTTAAAGTGGGGAAGATCGTGTGTCTTTTCAAACTCTTTAAACCAATCTGTATTTTCTCCTTGAAACAAAATTTCGGATTTTGGCATACTAATCCCTTCATTCTTTTCAAATCGTCTAATACTTTCCTGAACTATTTTCTCACTCAAATGACAAACTGAATCATTCATAGTTTTTGCAAAAGCAGAAAGTTCTTCTTGAGTTGGTTTTTTTTCGGAAAACCACCCAGCCAACATTCCGTAAAAATTATCGTGGTCCATGCTTTTTGTAGTCCTCTATGATTTCTTCTTGCAATGAAGATAGTGGAGAAAATTTTTCCGTTTTTAATAATTCGGGTAAAAAATGTAGGAATACATCATCATCTACAGAAATTGTGTCAAGCAAACTAAATAGTTCGCCTTTCAAAGACACTTGATCTATTACTTCTTTCCCGTTTAAAACAGATAGATCATCAGATACATCATCACGCATGTTAGAAGCTGGAACAAAGGTTTCAATATCATGAAGATAATCTAAAACCATTTTTTTCTGTTCTGGTGGAAGAGAATCAACAATTTTATCATAAAGCGGATAATCACGATTTATTTCATATTTCACTTTATGGTCGGGCAAAATAACCCTTTCCCAAACATGGCAAATGCCATCATCTGATTCCTTTTCGCCTCTATAGCGAATTCGATTAGCGCTTTGGGCGATGCTGTCATTTATTGGGGCCCATAATTTCAACTTGATACTATCGGGAATAATAGCGGTTGATTTTTTCACATCCAAAGACCATTCATTATCCAAAGTGGCAGGAAAATCGACTTTAATTCTCGCTAGATGAGTGAATAAGTTCTTATGTTCCATTTTCAGCCATGATCCATCAACAATCAATCGATTATTTCTGTAAATGTAAAATCCTTCATTGCTTCTCAAGGTATCAGATCCACCAAGCAAATCTTTTTCCTCATCAGTCAAATCAGAAATTGCTGGCATTCTATATGCTGTTACTTTGATTACAGAATCGTTGAGAATAATAGGTGAAGAAGGGCGAGAAACACAATTTGGAAAGCCATCAAGAAAGGGATCACGTTTTAATAAACGCCTATTATTAAAATAGATTTGATTTTTATTATAAAACCTATGAAAAACAAGAGAACAATGTTGATACGCCATTTCAACAGTTTTCAAAAAAGAAGACTCAAAATTCTTCGAAGCATTATGCAAACGATCAAACTTTTTCCATAAAACTATCGTTCCAGAAGATACTTTATCTAAATTCTCAATATTGGGAATTTGTCGAATTTCCTCATTGGAAAGATCCTGTAATGCCCAAACATGAGTACTAAGAATTAAATCAATATCCCATTTTAACGCAAAAATTTGTCCATTCTTTTTTGATGCGACAGTCAAATCACGACATTGAGATAAACTTGCAGTTTTTAATCCAAGCCCAAAACGTCCTAAATTAGTGCTATCTGAAAAATCTCTTTCCTTCTCAGTACCAAAATCCATAGCGGCATCAAGCTCAATCAAGGTCATCCCATAACCATTGTCAATTACTTCAAAATATGGATCAGGTCCAATCTCATTATAAAAAATACGTATGTCATTGGCTAATGCAGTTATCGAATTATCAATAATATCAGCAACAGCAGTTGAAAAATTATAACCAATTGATCGCAAACCAGAAATCATTGTTTCAGGTGATGGTGTTTTAATTCTAAATTTTTGCTGATCCATTGAAAAATCCTTACTTGGAATATTTTATCATTGCGACATCGCGATTAAAAGAATTATCCAACTCACCTAATGAGTAATATTTCAAGATAGGATTATCACTTAAGATTTTTTTGACAAGAACAACCTCAGTTGTTTCTTGATGTCTGGAAATGAAATTATATTTGTTTGAAGATAAGAACAGGTAATCTGTGTTTGTAGCCGTAAATTGAACCAGACAATAATGCTTATGCCCATTTACCAAATATTCAAAATCGTAGATTCCATATGGATACATCTCACTCAGAAAAACAATGTCTCTATTATTTGAATTTGATAACAACCGCTTTTGAATAATTCTCAATGCCTTTTCTTTGCAATAATCAATTATTCTTGGATATGTGTCAGGACACACTTTGTCTATTATCAAATCTTCAGGAATAATAGCGTGTTTCAAAGCCAAAATTTCAATATCATATGAATCGGCGACTTCATTAAAGACCCTGGTAAACTTTTTTTCAGCGTCACCTTTATAATCTAAAAAAACTTTTGAATAAGGTATTCCTCTTTCGCCAATAATGGATGTTATGAAATTTATTTTTCCTGGTTCATCAAAAAGCTCAATCTTTCTTACAATAAAAGCATAATCACCAATATAGTCTCTAATTGATTCAAACACTTTCCTATTATTAATTTCTAATCCAAATCCTTCAACCTCGAATGTTATAGGATAATGAAGTTTAATCCTTCCAAACTGAACCTTTGTTTCATCAGTTTCTTCTTTCAAGAACATTCCAAAATTATATGAACATTCAATTGGTTGACCATCAACAAAAATGTGACGAAAGAGTAAAAAATTATCGACCTTTGTGGAGCATTTAGAATTTTTAAGGCATTCATTTATTAATCTTTGATTATTTTTAAATTCAATGTTTGAAGCACAAGTTTGAAATAGAAAAAGCTCAGGTCGAGTAGAATGACCCTGCTTTAAAATTGTGGAAACAGTCGCAGTGTGTCCAAGCAAATTATCATTTTGAATACCATCATATAGTGATTTAGTACTCAAGCAAAAATCAAAATGACTCATTTTTTCTCCTTGTTTTTACTTTTGAACATCACATTGAAAACAGCCACAAGAACATTTACTACAATTGAATTACCTATTAACTTGTTAGCTTTTCTGTAACTAAAACCTAATTTCTTAATTGTTTCATATTCTTCGGGTGTAAAACCCATTAACAAAGTGGCTTCCCGAATTGTCAAAAGCCTATATTTCCTTCCAGGAAAAGAAGTATATTCAACCATTCCTGCATTATTATTCCTGTCCATATTGCATGTAACAGTATGGAAAATTGTATTGGAAGTGACTGGAGAACGATGATTAATTTCCCACATTTTTTCTCTTGATTTGGTGGGATTAAGTGATGCCGCATCCGCTTCTTCCTTAAAAACAGGGCCCTCAACCTTTTCATGTACAAAATCCGTTGAATCAGGCAACGGGATTTTTTTAACATTGTTTTTTAAATCAATTTTTCTTTTTAAGGAACTGACAATAATACAACGTCTTCTATCTTGTGGGACACCAAATTCACTAGCATCCATTATTGTAGGATCAGAGTTTTTATACCCTAATTTTTCCAAAACACCAAGCCATTGATTTAGATCAGAAATATTAGATTTTGCCAAAATTGTAGGAACATTTTCTAACAAAAGATAGGTGGGAAGCTTATCTTTATCCATCCCAGTCAATATTCTTTCTATTTCCCAAAGAAGCCCAGACCTAGTTCCAGAACCTTTTTTCATTCCAAGTGTTTTTCCGCCAGTAGATAAGTCTTGACATGGAAAAGAATAGGTTAGCAAATCGCATGGTGGCATATCCTTAGGCAGAATCTCTGAAATAGAGCCGTAATTTTTCGATCGTTTATTGGCAATATATAGTTTTCTCAAAACGTCTTTTGGCAATGAATATAATGATTTGATAGGCTTTTGAGAATCACGACTGAATGTAAAATGACTTAATTCTTCAATTTGTTTTTCATAAGAAGGAACTGATACTCGCTCTTCTGAAGTATTTAGGGCATCATAAGTAATGATTGCGTCAATAAACCACTCACTAATTCCAACATGTTCTACTTCAATTCCAGCTCTTTTTAATGCTACTGATTGTGCACCAATTCCAGCAAATGCTTCAAATAGGCGAATTTTTTTATTAGTTTTCATTAGATTTATCCTTAAAAATTGTAACACTTAAGTGGTTTTTAATCATCCATTTAAGTGTAGATTGTTATTCTGTTATCCGCCTCATAATATGGAATCAGGATAATTTACGATATTTTCGTTTTTGTAGTGTTGTTTCTTCCTCTTATCAGCCTTCATCCTCAATATGTCTGTTCTCGGACAAGAATCAGAAAATAGCCGGCTATCTTTTTAGCTGGCATTTGAAAGTTGTCGTCAGACCAATAATGAAGAGTGTCTTTGAAAGAACTGGCGATATGAGAATGAATCAACTCCCGAGGAAGAGCAGTATTGTACTGTAATTTTTCATCGCAGATAATGGCGACACATTCAGCAATCTGAGATTCGAATTTTTCTTTGGATTTTCCTAACAGAAAATGTTTTGATTCTTCCTTTATATGCAAGAAAAGATGTTCAATCTCATCATCGAAGTTAGTCGAAAAAGCATGACCGTCTTTATGATGAATTTCTTCAAATACATGAAAGTTGAGATTTTCGATGATCGTATCAAACACTTCTTCTTTTCCATCAAAATTCTCATAGAAGGTACTGCGGCCGATATTGGCTTTCTTAAGAATATCGTTGACAGTTATGTCTTTGTATTCTTTGGTGTTTAACAATTCACCCAGAGCTTCAACTACTGACTTTTTGGTTCTTTCGATTCTTCTGTCCATGATATCCCCCCGGACATATTCAGTTTTTTGTCTCTTAACGAACAGATAGGATCCTCTGTTCTTCTAAAACGATTATAGAAAACTACAATATGATAACGGATACCTTGTCCGCTAACGGATATATTGTATCACGGAGGAAAAACAATGAAAACTATCTTGGAGACACTGAAGAAACATAGAGCGGAAACAAAACTGATTATGACAATTATATCTTTGATTGCCTTATCTGTCTCTGTTTTGTTTTCTCTTACTGGTCACAAAGATTTCAATGACATCTTTGATCCGTCATATATAGCCATTGTATTATCGGGATTGCCAATAGTCTTTGGAGCAATTAAAGGGATAATCAAAGATCATGACATCACCGCTGATGTCCTAGTCTCTTTAGCCCTTATCGGTGCCTGTATACTAAAAGAATGGTTTGCAGCCGGAGAAGTAGCCTTCATCATGCAAGTCGGTTCTCTGTTAGAGGATTTTACAGCTTCTAAGGCAAAAAAAGGAATCACAAAACTAATCAGACTGACACCATTAAAAGCAACTCTCATTGCTGAAACGACAGAAAAATCAATCGATGTCGAAGATGTTAATATAGGAGATTTATTACGGGTCAAAGCGGGAGAATATATTCCAGTAGATGGAATAATAGTAGAAGGAAGAACTTCAATAGACCAATCCTCAATGACAGGGGAATCAATACCAAAAGATATGGATATCGGTGATGAGGTGATGAGCGGAACTGTCAATGAAACCGGCTCAATCATTATAAGAGCAACAAAAAGAGCAAATGATTCCTCACTGCAGAGAATTATCAAGATAGCAAAGTCAGCTGATGCTCAGAAAGCAAATATTGTCAAAAAAGCTAATAAATGGGCTTCTTATTTAGTCATCATCTCTTTTACCACCGCCCTTATAGCAGGTTTGATTATCGGTCTTGTCTATGATGATTTTCTCCTAGGTTTTCAAAGAGGCGTAAATATACTGGTTGTCTTCTGCCCCTGTGCTTTTATCCTAGCGACTCCAACTGCAATAACAGCCGGAATCGGAAACGCTTCTAAGTATGGTGTCATCATCAAGTCGGGAGAGGCTTTGGAAAGACTCTCCGACTGCAATACTGTCGTCTTCGACAAAACCGGAACCCTGACAAAAGGTCAGCCAAAAGTAGTCAGCGTGAATTCTCTATCTTCAATGTCGAAAGAAGAAATACTTCAGATAGCTGCCTTTGCTGAACATCTTTCAAATCATCCTCTGGCAAAAGCCATCGTAAATGAATACAAAGGGCAATATGTCGAAACAGATAATCACAATACGATTGGCGGAAGCGGAATAACTTTCAGCATCAATGGCAGAAACTATCTGATAGGAAATAGAAAACTATTAGCAGAATACGGAATAACAATAGACAATCAGATAGAGGAGAGTGCTAAAACCATCGTCTATCTTGCGACTTCAGAAGAATGCCTAGGCTATATTGAAATCGAAGACCAGATCAAGGACAATGCCGACAAAGTAATCGATAAGCTCCATTCAATGGGCTACAATGTAATCTTATGTACTGGCGACAATGAAAAAGCCGCTATGAAAATCCGGAAACAGCTAAATATAGACGAATGCTTTTTCCAGATGTCGCCAGAAGGAAAAATGAAGAAGATCAAAGAATTGGAAAAACAAGGATTAAAGGTTTGCATGTTCGGAGACGGCGTAAATGATTCTTTGGCTCTGAGAAGTGCCTATGCCGGTATTGCCATGGGCAAAATAGGCTCTGATGTCGCCGTAGAGTCAAGTGATGCCGTGATAGTAAATGACAATCTTGAAGTGATTCCCTATCTGTTTGATATTTCAAAAAAGACGCAGAAAAGAATAACTTTCAATCTCCTTGTTTCCATGGGTCTTAATCTGATTGCTGTTGTATTGGCAATTGCAGGTATATTGAACACAGTCTACGGAGCAGTATTTCATAATGTCGGATCAGTCCTTGTTGTCATCAACGCTTTTCTTCTTTATTTCACAAAGCCATCAAAGAAACGTCAAAGAATGAATAAACAAAAATATAAGTCTTTTACAAAACAGAAGGATTAATTTTTAAAAAAAGTCCTCTGCTTGAAGTGATAACCCTTTCCTATCCTAAACTCTTTCTTTTGATCTTTGGAATCAAAGAAGGCGAAGTTGCCCCGGATTATGAACTGATAATGAGAATCTATTCTCTGTCCTTCTTGTTCTATTCCTTCAACAAGTTCGTTCAATGTTATTATCCAAGCGTCTTAAAGAATCTCCCCAGTTTCCTAAACACCGTCTTACAGCAT
>Ga0172378_10006899_pt1 | contig 10582 bp, 12 predicted proteins | sample GrowelOW332metaG_FD_119755 | JGI IMG/M metagenome (GOLD analysis project Ga0172378, IMG submission 119755) | Groundwater microbial communities from an aquifer near a municipal landfill in Southern Ontario, Canada - Pumphouse #3_1 metaG | ecosystem: Environmental > Aquatic > Deep subsurface >... | reverse complement strand
TGCGTGATAGACAAAGATGAGGTTGTACCAGAAAAAGCCAGCAACAACTTCAGGAGTGCCATAGCCTTTGGCAAAGCTCGCATCATAGAAAACGAAGAGGAAATAATAGAGACAGCCCGCAAAATAGGATTGAAATACACCACTACGGACGTTGTGGAGAAAGAGATCAAGAATCTCTTCCGTGCCCTAGCCACATTCGAAATCACGGTTGAACATTTAACCGCAAAGGAAGGCATGGGATTGGTAAAAATGAGAGGATAGTTTTTTCGAAAACGAGATTTCATTCATAAGTTATTGCATTTCCGCACCCCATAGTTGACAGCGCAAAAGATTGAAAACTTAATCAGGAAATACTTTTGCGCTGCCTTTACTAGGCGTAAACGTACATAATCAATCACTTCTTCAAATTATACTTCTCCCTCAAGGCTTGCTGCTCTTGGGGTGTGCGTGATTGGAAATAGGCTTTCCATCCTGGGCAGAATCCTGTATGCCAATGCCAAAAACGACCGATGAGAGATTTTGGATTCTTTTCGTATCTCGCTCTGAGCGGACACTCTTTCTCACATTTAAATTCAGTTTTGCTCATAATATTTCACTGATTATAAATCATTTAATCGTCTCCTTTACCTTTTTAGGCAAGCTATCAAACACAATATGATAAGAACGTCGAATCAACTCTTCCACCATATCATCGTTTAGTAGATCAAGGTAGACGTCGTTCCAATATTTCTTGTTCCAATGAAAAGCAGGCTGAATGCATTCGTACTTTTCACGAAGTTCAACCGAATAATCAGATTCCAATTTGATCGTAATTTTAGGATCGATAGAATCCAAACAGATCGCCATAAATATCTTTCCGCCTATACGAAAAGTCACAACATCGGGTCCGAATGGCTGATCTTCCGTCACGCCCACCATAGAAAGGGCAACTTCTCTTGCTTTTTCAATATCCATAAGTTTTCATTTTTATACAAAGGTAAATAGATAATTAAAATATAAATGACCCGATAAGGAAATCTCATCATGGTCTTTCAGGTAAAAAACGGTCGTATTCCCTCATGTGCCTATAGACGGTTTCCAAACGATATTCCACCCATTCTTTAAAGCGTTGGAGCAATGCCTCTGCATTCTCACCACACTTCCAAAGTTCAGAATTCCTTACGAAAGAGTTCTTACTGTAGGCGTAATAGGCTTCGGCAAAATCAAACACTTCAGGCAAACGCTGGGCAAATTCCTTATACACTTCATAATAGGCTTTTTGAAAAGCTCTGTTCTGACGCATATAGTAGAAAAACATATAACCACTGCCCTTATAGGTATAACCTACATCGTTAGGCAAAACCGGAGTACCCAACAGACGCCAATCTGTAGCTGGACGTAAATCATACATCTGATCATACTGACCAAACGAGAGGTCAAAATCCCATATAGGTCCCATATTCAAAAGAGCTCCCAACGTATCCGTTTTGTAAAAATAGACGCTCTTGGGCCAATTCACCTCGTTATTAAAGGTAATATCATAGACAAAAAAAGTCCGCGCCAACAACTCCACATCGGTAAAATTGAGAATGTCGTCAGAATCCTTCATCTGAATGGTTCGCTCCAGATTCTCCAAATCGAGTTTTGCTGATGCAAAAATGTGCCGAGCCTGAGCTTCGGGCCTTTCGTCCAAATCAGGTTCTGAAATAGCAAAAGGCAAATGGAAAATCGAAGAACTGTCCTTAAACCGCTCATTATATTTATCGTAAGATGGATTGTCGAAAAAGTAGGTGTCGAATTCCAACAAATAGGCGCCATCTTCCTCTTTGGCATCAATGCTGTTATTGGCAATTCCTATTTTCTCGGTAAAAGTATAATTGCCACGATACTCTCCGTTAATGTAAAGATCTACCGGCAGCATATGGTTGGTATAGGGAATACGCAGCATGTGTCCGATCTTCATGGCCATGGCATTGCTCATCAAGCTGGAATCGCGGTAATTATTGATCAAACTCCAACTTTTTCCCTTATCCAGTCCCAATGGCTTTCCTTTTTCAAAAAACTTGAGTCGATATGGCTTTTTACTGGTGTTTCCCCATGTGGTGTTACCGCGCCCTTTAATTTGAGTGGAATCGTCGAAGCCCAAAAACACGCCGTTGTCCTGAATTTCCATTCTGGCATTCAGATATTCGGTTTTACTCTCTATGGCTTTTCCATCTTGCGTCCAAACATAGACTTGGTTCACATTGGCCGTATCTGATGGGAAATGGACGGAAACCGAAACGATTTTTTGCTGTGGAAGAAACTCATATTTTCCGCCGACATTCGTAAGCAGAAGCACCGAAGAATCGACCAACTGAAAATCCACCTTATCCTTAAAATTCAAGACACTGATTTTGCTTTTCACTTTCTCACCGTCAAGAAACACATTCACACCCTCCTTCAACTGAAAAGAAGGGACCAAATAGTGGCCAATAGAGTTGACGCTCCCCTCCCAACGATTATTAGTCTCATTAAACAACAGATCCACATTGGATGGAAGCTGCTGGTTATACTTGTCATTGAAATGAAAAGTGTCAAACTGAGGTTTTACCGGAGCACGGAAACTAGCACTGTCGATATTAGATATAGAACAAGAATAGGTTATATCCCCCACAATTACAGAATGAGTATCAGTATTCGAATTAACTGATGAGATAGCCTCAACAGGGAACCCCACAACAGAAGAATCGCACATATAAAGATAGAGCGTATCGTTGGCCAACAAAGGAGAAAAAAGTTCCAATGTCAAAAAGACGAATATGGAAAAAAACAAATGCTTCATTTCACAACAAACTTAAAGGTTAATTTTTCCAACTTCAAAAGATATATTCCAGGAGAGACGCCAGAAAGCGAGATAACGGCCTCGTTTTCCATACGTTTCATATTCACCCCCAAGGTCCGTCCTTGCATATCCACCAGAGAAAAGAGCGACTTTGCCATCACCCCGTTCAAGACCAGACAATCATTGTTCATATAGATAAGAGATGCAAGACCGTCAGACTCTTTCAAATCAGAAAAATCGCCCTCCGTAAATGTATAGAGAGAAAAATCAGCACGAGATATCTTCAATGAAAAATCGGCAGACTCTACCAACAGGCTATCATTCGGGAATGTCATCTGCGGTTCTTCAGAGAGAGACACTGCATGAACAGATCCGTCATTCATCGTCAACAACAGACTTTTTTCCGTTGCTCCGACAGAGAACGAGATGAGCATAAACAAAAGGATAAGCATCCATTTCATTGCGTATATATTATCCATAAACAATAATTTAACGGAACAAATTACACCTTCAAAAATAAACGTTATTTCGGGGAAAGGAGAACTTTTATAAGAAAAATGCCGAACAAAACAGAAAATATCTCATCGTATAGCTCTTAAATGGATCAAGATTAACGTAAAATAAGCTTGTTTATGAGCAAAAATTTGAACCAAGTTTTGAGCACCCTACCTCTTAAAATACTGACGTTCAAACAAAAAAACGGATGAAGTTTTAATACTCCACCCGTCATAGATTAGTTTTAATGCTTTTATTTACCAAAGAACTTACCCAACAGTCCTCCTATAGCACCAGCCAAACCACTTTTGCTTGAAACACCAGCCAAAGAAAGAAGGCTAGAAAGATCCAACTTACCCTTAGAAGAGACAAGTGCTCCGATAATGGTTGGGAGAACACTTACGATTGTATTCGTTGTTGAAGAGCTCAATCCAAGTTTATTGGCTACAGACGAAGTAAATATCTGTCCTGCCAAAGAAGAGAGTTGGCTTGTAGCTGCAGAAGCATCTCCATTACCAGCAACAAGCGATGTAAGCATCTGCAAACCGTTCTTGGTTTGTGCAGTTTGTTTCACGCTGCCCAAAATGGAGTCTGTTATACCATTCAAAACCTAGTCCTTCATATTGTCTGCCAATGAAGAACTGTTATTTCCCAGTGCCTCTGAGGCCACTTGCTTGATCAAATCTGTAATTTCTGCCATTTTTGAATTAATTAAATTATTACATGCAAAACAAAATAAGTTTTTTCACAGGTCAAAATTTTTATTGTAATTTTTATAAAAAAATTATCCTGATTCTCAATTAATATTTTTTAGAATTCATGAATAAAAAAGAGCTAACGCAAAGGGCTTTGCCTATCTACCCTCTTTCCAATAACGAGACAAATCCTTTAATATGGTATCGTAATCATTCATGGTAAATGTACCTTCGCCGTAGATCAGAATCGTGTAATCAACGCGTCGGAAGGTTTTGCCTACGTATGTGTCGCGGAAACCGTTACGAAGATAGAAAGCATGCCTACGGTGACGCTGTTCCATATTATCTGCTATCTGGTCGGGCGATTCCATATCGAGGATAATAGGCCGATTTGAATAGCTCGACTTCACCATGGTTAATATCTGATGGCCATAACCCATGCTTCTCAACTCTTTACTGACGGCAAAATACCACAACCAGTTAAAATCATATCGATTGAGAATCATCGTCAGTCCAACAAACGTATCGCCATCATAATAAGCCGTGAAATCTAACGGCATTCTATCCAACAACTTAATAATAATGGCATATGGGATCTTCTCTTCCTTCGGGAAAGCAGTCTCATACAAATGCTTTACGTCGGCATTATCAGCATTTGTTTTGTCTATTTTAATAGTAGTAAGTGATTTCATAAGATTAAATTTTTATTCAATTCCATATATTTGAGATATAATCAGTATGGTCAGATGTTCTATTACAAATGTGTTTTTAGTAAAGTAAGTGTAATTATTTTGTCATAATAGAACATATACTCGTGAGACGAACACTCTTCGAGAATATCAGCCAACATATCGTTATGATATACTTTTATATCTCAGCTTTCTTCAATTCAAGTTTCATTACTAATTCCAATACCGTACATATTTTCCCCAATGTACTGATTGAAGGATTTCCCTTACCACGTTCAATATCCTTGACCGTAGCAATGCTCACCTCTGCCATCTCAGCCAAATCATTCTGAGTAATACGCAATTGGTGTCTTCTCTCTGATATCGTTTTTCCAATATCCATAAGTATAAAACAATAAAACTTATATACAAATTAACAATTTTACGGATAAAAAGCAAGAATAGTAGAAAATAATATACTTTAATGCAGTTAAGAACTCAAATAAAACGAGCTAACGCAACAGTGGTTGCTGTAACCGCTGTTGCGTTAGCTCAAAATTGTATTGTTTTGCGTCTTATTATCAAACACTTATTAATACTCCACAATCTCACCCATCATCACATCCAACATATTGATACCATGTTTACGCATGGAGTTGATGTTTCGGTAAGGTTCGTCCCAAGTGTGGTTGGCAAGGGCAAACTTGCCATGATGAACGCTGATTACATGTTTGGCATTCAGTTCTTGGCACTTCTGCACCATAAACTCCGGCAAAGTGTGGATATAGCGCCAATCAAGGTTGTACTGACCGTTTTCGACAAAGGCTAAATCTATATGACCGAACCGTTCGCCAACTGTCTTATAATGGTCGTCATAGCCAGAATCGCCACCGATATAAATGTTGGTTGAATCGTGCTGCAAGACGAAAGCACCCCAAAGCATTTTGCCCGAATCGGAAAGGCTTCGTCCGGAAAAATGGCGGGTCGGCGTACTTGTAAAGGTCAGACCGTCGTCAAACGACTGTTTCTCCCACCAATCCAACTCCGTTATTTTTTCTGGTTGATAGCCCCAATACTCCATATCCTCACCTACTCCAAGCGTGCAGACAACGTGCTTCACCTTCGGCAACAACTCCTTTACCGTCTTATAATTCAAATGGTCGTAATGGTTATGCGTTATGACCAAATAATCAATCTCAGGCATGTCTGAAGGTTTATAAATATCCGTACCAGGAAATGGTTTGATCGCAAAGCTGAATGGTGCTCCCGTATAAAAGACAGGATCAACCAAGATACGCTTACCCCCCACCTGCAACAGATATGATGAGTGGCCGAACCATACCACAACATTTCTATTCGGATCTAAATTCTTCAAGTCTCTTTTCACAGCTAGCATCGGCTCTTTAGGAGTAGATTCTGTATTGTTTGTGAAAAACTTATACATCGCAGAAAAAAAGTTATGATCACCCGTAATTCGCTCTGTCTTATGTGCATTGCGGAACTGACCGTCTCTCCATTGTGGCGACTTTTTGATACGCTCCAAGCGTGCACCTCTCGGATTTCGTCCAAACTGAGGCTGATTAATCACAATGACTGTTGTAACGGCCAACACGCCAATGATTGCTACTATCCAAATCATTATATTCTTCAGTATTTTCATAAAAAAATCAGTTCTGTTTTCATCTCCGTCTGATTGTTTATAGACGAGAAAAATCTCTTTCTAACAAAGATAAACAACCAACAGGAAGTCAAATCTCCATTTTTGAAATATTCACTGAAACTTAAGATTATTTAGAAATCTTACGACAAATAAAACGTAATTTTGAATGATCAACAACGCAAAGCTTTACTCAAATGACGATCAGAAAGGTTAAAGAGACAGATGCCAAGGCCATCAACGCCATCTACAACGACTACATCATCAACACCACCATCACTTTTGAGACGGAGAAGTTGACGGACGAGACAATGGAGCAACGCATTCATAAGCTTTCAGTCCAAGGACCGTATCTCATCTATGAGATTGATGGTATCTTGGTTGGCTATTGCTATGCCCATCCATGGAAAGAGAGAGCTGCCTATTCGAAGACATACGAAACAACCATCTATCTTCATCCCAATTATCAGCACCAAGGCATAGGAACAGCCCTTATGAAAACATTGATTGAAGAGTGCAGAAAGCAAAACATTCATGCTCTGATTGCCTGCATTGCGGGAGGAAACGAAGCAAGTTGCAAGCTGCACGAGGCATTAGGCTTCAAACAGGTTTCGCACTTTCGTGAGGTCGGAAAGAAATTTGGAAAATGGATTGATGTGGTTGATTACGAGCTAATTTTAACGGACATGAATTTGCACTAATTTATGAGCGGACGTTCCGTCCACAGGGAGACCACCCGAAATGAATTTCATATATGTCCGAGATATATGGATGTTTACCGATACGGATCTTCATATCATCAAGCATAGTACAATTATAGTTGGCATGAAAAAGATCGCCTATCTGGATATCAAACGATTTTCCATACCCACTATAATTGAACTAAAACTATCCATTAATAAGCAAAGACTTTGCTTGGCAAACCTTTTACACCTGGTTTGATGGCAAAGAGGCTCCCACTATCAGGATAACGAGCCTTTACAGAATCAGGAACCCAAGCCGAAACGGTTGTGATGAAAAGGGTACCTAAATCATCGCCTCCGAATGCAACAGAAGTAATATCACGAGTTGGGACATTCACCTTACCAATCATCTCACCCGTCTGCGGATTCCAACGTGACACGCACGCTCCTCCCCAATGGGCAATCCAAAGCATACCCTCCTCATCGATGGTAGAACCATCTGGCGTGCCTACCCCCTCAGGAAAACGGATAATAACATGTCCGTTTGTGATTTCGCCATTTTTTTCGTCGAAATCAAACTCTTGAACCGTAAGCGTTGGAGTATCGATGTAATACATCTTGGTTCCGTCTGGCGACCAGCAAATACCGTTAGAATTGACAACTCCATCCAACATCTTACGAGGCTCACCCTCGTTGGTGAAACGATACAAAGCGCACTGTTTTTTCTCGTCAGCGTAGGTACCTACCCACAGACGACCAGCGGCATCGCACTTACCGTCGTTGTAACGGCTGCCGATTGACAATTCTGGATTTTCAGCAGGATGGTTACCAGGAGCCACATCACCCTTTTTGTAAGAGATGAAAATGACTTTTGTACCATCGGGCGAAAGATGCGCAAACCAATCGTTTTTGCCATCGTCTGTCATCTGCCTCTGTTCAGAGCCATCCACCTTCATGCGCCAAATTTGCATCAAACCGCTACGAACGGAATTAAACCAGATATAGTTTCCGCAAGGCGAAAACTCTGGTCCGTCATCCAAACCGGGAGTATTGGTCAACTGTTTCTCAACGCCACCCTTAGCAGGAATAGTATAGACATCATACTGACCGTTACGCTCGGCACAATAAGCCAACAAGGAGCCATCGGGCGACCAACCATGCAAGTAGCTTGGAGCTATCGGCGTAATAAGCGTCGGCGTTCCTCCCGTGATAGGCAACGTATAGATGCACGATTCGCCATCCTCTCGTGTATGATGACTCACAGCCACATACTGGCCATCTGACGAAAGCACATGGTCGTTGTTACAATGCGTACAAAACTCAGCATTGATACGCTCAGAAACAAGCGTATTCAGATTAAGACGGAAAAGGGAGCCACGGCTATTATAGACCATCGATTCTCCGCTTGGTTCCCAATTGGGTGCCTCAATAAGGTAATCGAATTTCTGCAGCACGGTGCGTGTTCCGCTCTGCAAATCATAAAGTTCAAGAAGACTACGTACAGCACGGTCTTCCACGCTTTTAGGTTCTAACAAAACATTCATATTTACTTTAAATAAATTTTAAATTATCGTTGACTCAAAAATAAAGATATATCGTCAAAAAGCAAACAAGAGAAAGGAGATTAATTTGAGAATGAGAACGTTTTAAAGAAGATGCTATTTCACTATTGGAAATTTGCAGGTGTACATTTTATCGATGTTTCTCTCTACTATCTCCATAACGAGAGCATCCACTTTCTGCGACTTGATAAAGTCCAAATCTTCTTGGGTCAACTGCCAAACAAACTCATCGTCACGCTCCGTCTTTCTCTCAACCAAAGAGAAAGAATAGGACAAAACATCGATCATTTTGTAAGAATAGGAATCTCCCACAAGGAAGACCTTTCCTTGACGGGATGGGTTATCCAACCGTCGACAAAGTCCCGTTTCAACCTTCACTCCCATGGGTTCTTTAAAAATTGGCATTTTATATTTTGTCACAGAATCCTCCTTCGCATTCAAAATCATAGAAGAAAGATCGCCATTAGCATTGATGTAAGTCTCGAACGAGTCACATTCAACCGGTTTGAAATTCATATCGTTAGCCATCATTTCCATCAAAGCAAGAGAACCATAATAACTACCAAGCAACGACCAATGCGTATCATTTTTATAATAAAGCAATCCATTATTTTTCTCCTGCAAAAGACGATTCAACAGATACAGAGATTTAACCGAAGTTTTCTCCTTCATTGCCCTTAAAATCTGATTTATACGGCTCATGCTGTCGGGATTCACCTTATTGACGAAAGAGAGATATTCGCCATAAACCCTATTTTTATCCGGACAAACAACAAAATAAAACTTCATTCCATTTGCCTTACACCAATTGTCCACTTTCTGAAGATAAGTCAACACGGCACTCATGTCATTCTCCTCTACAGCAAGCGTGTTGGCATAACTCTCCATCAAATTGTTTCCTTTGTAAAAGAGCCAACCATCTTTACCAATCAATGCCCTTGTAAAGAAATCAGACTGATTTTCTTCTCCCCTTACAAAATTCAAGACATCATCATGCATGGATAGAAGCTGATCTCTTCCCAAAAAATGATCATTAAACCACAAATCGAAGTTATTGCCATAAGTATAAAAATCATCGGAAGTCCGTACCTGAGGATATTTTGCCAACATTCGGTTTTCCTTTTCAGACATTTTCTCTTTGCTGATTTGCATCACAGGAATAAGAAGCGATGAGAAAAAGATTGCCACAAACAAAGCATTCAACATTCCAATCTTTGAACGAAGAAACAAAACAGCTTTGACAAGCAAAAAACAACCTATTAGAATAAGAATGAAAGCAACAACAAACAACCATACTCCCCTTGTCTGCCCATCCACCAAGCGGTTATTGATAAACCAAGCGGCAGCTAAGCTAAAGAGAACTACAATTTTATATATGATTGCCTTTTTCATTCAGCGAAATTTAAAATCTGAAATAAATAAACGGATTGTAGGTGGACGATGCCAAAAACGACACAGAAACCAAGAACAACAGCAATAAAAGAGCATTGACGCAACCTAGCACGACTTTTTTCTCTTTTGTCACATACACCATTTTCGAAAGAACTGGCGTTGAGAGCAGAATGGCAACAATTAGCACAATCAGATTGAAGTTATTCATATAGTAACCAAACTGATATACCTCAAAATGACTTGGTACAAGACCAAACATATTTTTCAAATACACCCAAGCATAATCCCAATTATCGGAGCGGAACAAAACCCAACCAATCACAAAGACAAAGATGCAATAAATATGCTTGATCGCATTGAGCCATTGTGCAGACGACTCTTTATGCCAACCCGTCATTTTTTCAATGATGATGAAGAAACCGTGCCAAAGTCCCCAAATGATAAAAGTCCAATTAGCTCCATGCCAAAAACCAGTCAACAGAAACACAATGCCAAGATTCATATAGGTACGATTCTTGCCTTTTCTGTTTCCACCCAGCGTAATATAAAGATACTCCTTAAACCATGTAGACAAAGAGATGTGCCATCTACGCCAAAACTCAGAGATGGATTTTGATATATATGGAT
>Ga0172378_10006898_pt1 | contig 10582 bp, 11 predicted proteins | sample GrowelOW332metaG_FD_119755 | JGI IMG/M metagenome (GOLD analysis project Ga0172378, IMG submission 119755) | Groundwater microbial communities from an aquifer near a municipal landfill in Southern Ontario, Canada - Pumphouse #3_1 metaG | ecosystem: Environmental > Aquatic > Deep subsurface >... | reverse complement strand
TTTTCGCTGATTTATCGGAAAATGAAAGATAAAACAAAACGGATTTTCCTTGCCTTCGGCAAGTTGATTAAGACGCAACTATCTGTAAATCATTCCGATTTATCGGAATTCAAATTCGTTTTTTCAAATCCACTCTATCAGTGAAAATTGCGCCTGCCTGTAGCAGACAGGTTCTATTCTTAAATATTTTCATGCAAAATACGACATTATTTGTTGTCAATTACTTATATGATTACTATCAATTAAAAAAAAACGATTTACACGAACCAAAGGTCAATGACCAACGAAAGATGATTTTCACTAAAAATTCATATTTAAAATTCGTATAAGTTACTGAAATTATTGGCTTTATAAATGATTTATATATTTTGTTAAACTGACAAAATAGGGTTTAATACTTATAGTTACTTTTGCGCATAATCATATATAATTATTATTCTAACAAATAAACATAAATCATTAAAATAAGTTCACAATTTTTTGGTTATTTTCAACTACTTGCTAAAATATCTTTTTTTGCAGCAATATTTAAAAATAAAATAGTATTTTTGCAATGTATAAAATGTGGAGAGATTTGGACAGCTTGCAACCACAGAAAAAAATGCTAAATCGCAACTTCTTTTCTGCCCTTTACAAAGTCCTACATGCTTTCCCGTTTAATTTCCGAGATTTTCAAAACAATTGTATCAACATTACCGTTTCAGTTTAATGTTTGTTTTTAGAGCAAACGTAAATCGTAAATCGTAAAATCGTAAATTAAAAATGGGATATTTATTTTCTTCCGAATCGGTATCGGAAGGTCATCCAGACAAAGTTGCCGATCAAATTTCAGACGCCATACTTGATAATTTTTTGGCGCAAGACAAAAGCTCCAAAGTAGCTTGTGAAACCTTAGTAACCACAGGACAAGTTGTATTAGCCGGCGAAGTAAAATCAACTGCTTACGTAAACGTTCAGGAAGTAACACGTAAAGTCATTAATCGTATCGGTTACACCAAAAGTGAGTATAAATTCGATGGTGATTCATGTGGTATTTTCTCTGCCTTACACGAACAATCAACCGATATTAATCAAGGAGTTGAACGCTTAAATCCAATGGATCAAGGTGCAGGCGACCAGGGTATGATGTTTGGTTATGCCAGCAATGAAACAAAAAATCTTATGCCTATCGCATTGGATTTATCACACGCATTAGTGGAAGAACTAGCCGCCATTCGTCGTGAAGGAAAATTTATGACTTACCTCCGCCCCGATTCAAAATCGCAGGTAACAATAGAATATGATGATAACAATCAACCTGTAAAAGTTCATACTTTAGTTGTTTCTACGCAACACGATGATTTTGTGAAACCCACTGCCACTAAATCGCAGGCCGAAGCCGACGAAGAAATGCTTTCAACCATCCGCAAAGATGTGAAAGACATTCTGATTCCACGTGTTAAAGCATTGGATGTACAATTTGCACACCTTTTCAAAGAGGATTATGTATTACACGTAAACCCAACCGGAAAATTTGTCATTGGAGGACCGCACGGCGATACCGGATTAACAGGACGTAAAATCATTGTAGATACTTATGGTGGAAAAGGTGCCCATGGTGGTGGTGCTTTCTCAGGAAAAGATCCATCCAAAGTAGATCGTTCGGCAGCTTATGCAGCCCGTCATATTGCAAAAAATATTGTAGCAGCAGGACTTGCCAATGAAGTGTTGGTACAGGTAGCGTATGCTATTGGCGTGGCAAAACCAATGAATTTATACGTAAACACTTACGGAACTGCTCAGATAAAACTGAATGATGCCGAAATCGCTACAAAAATTGAAAAATTGTTCGACATGCGTCCAAAAGCTATAGAAGAACGATTGAAATTACGTTTTCCCATTTACGAAGAAACTGCCTCTTACGGTCATGTAGGTCGTACTCCGGTAACTGTTACCAAAGTATTTAAAGATGGCAATGGTAAAGATTTCACACAAACAGTAGAACTTTTCACCTGGGAAAAAACTGATTTTGTTGATAAAATAAAAGCTGAATTTGGTTTGTAATATAACCATTCAGAACAATAACTATAAAACCTGTTTCAATTCAATTTGAAACAGGTTTTTTATTGTTTTGTATACTATTTATGGCTTTTTTTTTCGAGAAATAGCGAGCTATTTGAGAAAAGCAAAGGGGCAAAATGGATTATATCAGTTAATTTTGGATTTAATCCAATCTTCCAGATTTTCATCTTTATTCAGGCCTAAATGTATCTTTATCCTTTTCCGACGAACATAAAGAGTGTTTATATTCATGTTCATTAAACTGCAACAATCGGTAATATCAATATTCAAACAAATAAGAGCAACAACTACTAAATCAGACTGTGTCATTTTTGGAAATTCATGAAGTAAGTGGACTAATTTCCCATCATATAATTGATTTAGCTCATCAATATAATATTGCCACTCCTTTTCCAAAATCGATTGAGTGGAAATTTCTTTCATAAAATCAACCTGTTTTTCTGGATTCAGAATATTCATTTTCAACTGATTAATCCGTAGCGTATTATCTATTCGGTTATGAAGTTTAGACAACAATAATTCCCTTTTTTGATTATTCTCAATTTGTTTTAATTGAACTGCAAACTCCAGTTGTTGCTTTTCTTTGGAGATGATTCCCAGTTTTTTCTTATGTCGGTTTTTAAGAAATAGAATCACCACTGAAATCAACAGCACAATAATCAGCAGCATAGTAATCACGATAACATTGTTGCGATTTCCAATTCTCAATTTCGTATTTTCCTCCTCTTTTTTGGACACATCATATTGTTTATCAATCCGGTATAGTTGACTACGGAATCTCTGTTGAAAAATGGAATCTCTGTCACTATACGCTTTCTCAAAATATTTAAAAGCAAGTGCATTGTTGCCCTGGTTTTTGGCCAGATAAGCGCAGGCTAGATTTTTTATATTGTTGAAATTTTCTTTCTTGTTTTCATTTATTGAGATTTGATTATAAAAATAAGCAGAATCAGCTTTATTTAACACCGAATAAATATAAGAAAGTATCGCAGCGTAATAAGGACGTGACTCGGGAAAATACTTAAACCCCTGCAAAATATATTCTTTTGAGCGCTCTGCATCTTTATTATAAAGCAATTCACCCTGTCGGGCTAAAATACTATAATAATTGATTGAATCCCCTATTTGCTTTGAAGCCTTCAGAGCCAAATTGGAATAATTTAACACCTTATTTAAGGGATAATTTAATTGAAAATACATATCCGATATACTGCGAAAAGCATACGCCTGATACTTTATGTTTTTTGAGAGTTGAAAATAATGCAGAGAATTGATGAAATACTTAAGTGCCTGATTGTACAATTCGTCTTGCATATAAATGTATGCTATATTAAAATCAATCAAGCCCTTTAGGTCATTTTCTTCAGTAAGTTGTAATATATTTTCGGCCTCTTTAAATGCTTCCATGGCCATTTTGTTCCTTTGCTCTGTACGTAAAATACAGCCATGCAAATAATAAGCCGTACCACTGTATTTTGATAAATTACTCTTATCATAATACTCCACTGCAATGTGAATTAAACTATCCGATGTCAAAACTTTATTAAGTTTATATTGCGCATGTGTATAATGCAGGCACCAGGCTGCATAATCACATTCAGTTAAGTCTTCCGGGTGTTGAATTGTTGACAATAAACTACTTGCACTATCCGGATTTGAATCCAACAATGCTTCTGCCTGCAATATTATCTTGTTTTTTGTATAATGAGTTTGGCAGGAAAACAAGAACATACAGGTTAAAACAATTCCACAATATTGACAGTATTTCATTTCTCAAGGGTTTAAAAAACAAGATTCGGTTTATTGCCAAACAGCAAGTATTAAAAACATAAGAGCATGGCAAATATTTATATACAAATGATATATAGCGAAATAGAACCTGCCAGCAGCAGGCAGATTTAATCCCGATAGAATTCTGGAGGATTAAAATATCGGTAAACCGATACGATTTTAGGGTTACAACTAAATCTTATCTTGCTTGCAAGATTAAATCTGAAACAAATCCTCATTTCAAAGTGAGATTATCAGCTTCAATCAGCTAAATTTGTGTAAATGCCGTTCGGCATGTTCCATCTGCGTTCTATTCCCTGTCATGTACTAAAATTAAAAACTAAAAAAAAAACTCTCTTGTTTGCTGCTTCAACTCTTTTCAAACATCAAGAACAAGGATTAAGGGATTCTCAAATAGAAGTACGTTTTACAATAGACTGTTGAATATTTAAAGATACCGCTATCTCAATTTGATCAATATTTAACACTTTCCAAAGACCTGTACCAATATATATATTTTAACATTATCATCTAATTGATATTCTGGCATTTAAATATAATGTAGTGATAGCTTGTACCAATATTTTTTTTGGAAGAATGCAATAGCTTATATAACTTTGAATGCAAAAATACCTAATTTATTCTAACTTTAACTAAGGACGCTATGAAACATTCAATTTTATTTACAGCACTTCTTGCAGTTTTCTCGAGTGGAATTGCCAACGCCACTGAAATTTTGTTAAACAGGAATCCGCCCCCGCCACCAGTACCCCGCATTCTTAGCTGCAATCAGTCAGTAAGTTTTTATATTCTACCTGTTTCTGCCACAATTGACGAAACAGAATTAACAGTTTATTTCGATACCTCTGTAGGTATTGCCACAATAACAGTATATGATGAATGGAATAATGTAATAGCAATGGAAGAGCTTGATACTGATTCCGGCATAAGTTTATCAATACCTTCATCGGATTGGGAAGCCGGAACTTACACAATTTTCATAAGCTACGAAAATACTAACCTTAACGGTAACTTCCTGATAGAATAATTCAGGGTTTGTATAATTACGGCATAGTCAACTGTATTTTTTTGTTACAGTTTATATATTAATAGTGAATCTGAATCCCTTGAACCTGCTATAGCAGTTCGACTATGCCGAGTTATACTTAATGAATACATTATTTTTAGTAATAACCAATAATAAAAACAAATCATGACCGACATTTTGCACAAAGTCAAAGCAAATTTGTATCCTAATTTGCTTACCGACGACCCCAACGATTATATTGCACGGGTTATTTCCGAACGTACATTAAACGTAAAAGACATTTGTAAAGTAGCAGTAAGCCGTGGTGGTGCGGCCACTACCGCTGAGGCAATGGAACACAATGTGAACCTTTTCATGAAAGAGATGGGCTATCAACTCTCGGATGGTTATTCCATCAATACCGGTTATTTCACCGCTAATACCTTGATAAGAGGTGTATTTAACAGTCCTGCTGAAACTTTCAATACCGACAAACACGCCATTCTCTATCAGTTCAATCAGGGTGACTTGTTACGAAAAGAATTAGTAAATATTTCGGTAGAAATTACAGGAATCGGTGACAGCAGTATTAATATTGCCGAAGTGCTGGATGTAAAAACAGGTTCTGTTAACGACCTGTTAACTCCTAACCGCAACCTACGTATCAAAGGTTTTAAACTTAAACTCGTAGGTGAAAATCCTGCCGTAGGGGTTTATTTTATCCATCAAACTACCCATGAACGCACGAAGGTAGAGGCTTCGGAAATAGTGACGAATAACCCCGCCGAACTGATGATAGTAACTCCCTTGTTGGCAGCAGGAACGTATTCGTTAGAGGTTGCCAGTCAATTCTCAGGCAGCAGTAGCTCTGTGCTGAAAGAACCTAGAACATCCGTATTCGACAAAGTACTAACCGTTCAGTAAGTCTGGACAAAGTTCTTCAGCCACTCTGAAATCAGGCTTTCGGAGTGGCTGAAACCACCCTTTCAGTGTGACCGAAACGAGGGTCTCAGCCGGGCTGAAAAAACCTATAAATAACAAATGCCGAATAGTTGAGAAAGAATAAACCGAAAATCTTCAATAGAGTAGGTAAAATTATTAAATTAATTAGTATGGCAATATTAAATTTTGTTGGACGCATAAACATTGCAGTCCGAATAGTGACAGAGAAATATCCCGATGCTAAGCTGTACGAAGCACAAGGAATATCTTCTACAGGTTTGACCACCGATCCACTAAAGATTGATCAACTAAAGGTCGTTTTTCAAAACAGTAATAACTCAACCGGAATTATCAAATCAACTGGCTGGGGAGAATTTGGAGAACCGGTATTAATTCCTTATCCCTGGTGTGAAGATGTTGTTATCCATTGGCCGGTAAACATGGATTTGAAAGAAGCCAATCAACTAAAAGAGGCTGCTGGTTACAAAGCACCTTATGGTGCAGTTACACTTCGTAATCCTTTAGGGCCAAAAATTGGCCATCCCTATTACATTTTTGGAAGTAACCCAAAAGAACCTTACATTTTTGTGGACACGATAACCAAAGAAGTGCATGCAGGAAGTTAATCAGAATAATACCGATTACACAAACAATATAGCCCAATTTCGAACCCGCCTTCTACAGCAAGTTCGTCTTATTGTTCTATTTATTTGTTCCGATACTCGGAATCTCGAAATACTCGACAAACATTGGCATTAACAACTGTAGGCATTTAAAATGAACCAATTATTTTAAAAGTACAGTTGGAATAAGATAAAAGGGGCAGTAGTTCTATTTCAATAACATCACTGCTCCATACTATCCTGCTTCCACGTAATTGCATTAAATAGAAATGGAGAATTGAAGCTAGAAAAATTTAATTAAAAAAAAAAGGTACAGCCGGGTTTGTTTACAGAACAATAGGAAAAAAAATTCCTAATGCCATAATGATGAACAATTTGAAAAATGGATTCTGTTACCGGCTGTACCTGCTTTTATAAAAAAATATTTATCTGAATTAAAGTACTTTAAATATAGGGATTTGCCCCAAAACCCACTTCATTTTTTTGGCTAGAACAAAAAGGCGAAGCAAAAAAGGTCAAAACTGCGTCCGCCCTACCTGCAGCAGGCTGGTTCACCGGATGAGATCGATTCGTTAGTATGTGGCTTGGATAAAAAAGTAGTTAAGTAACTGTTTTGTTGAAATTTTTAACAAGTAGTTAAAAACAATTATATCTATGGAAAACCAAATACAACTAATTTTTCAAATTGCCATTACCTTATCCTTTCTAACAGCCATAACTCTTTTAGTAATTCACATATAAGACAGAGTAAAAAAATTGAAAAGAGAAAAGAGAAAGAGAAAAATGAGAATGCAACAGACAATAAATACGAATAATGAGATAAAAAATACCACCGCGGAAACCGAAAAGCGTTACGAGTAGGCAGAAATTAATACTAAAATAAAATGGAATCAAATTTAGCAGGTGGCTGGACTCCGTACAGCACCAAAATTTCGAGTGATGCACAGAAAGCTTTTGATGAGGCTTTTAAAGGATTTGCAGGAGTTCATTATACTCCATTAGTAGTCGCCAGTCAAGTAGTTAAAGGAATAAACTATCGCTTTTTCTGCAATGCTCAGATTATTTATCCTAATGCACCCCATCATGGGGCACTTGTTCAAATCTATAAACCATTAAGTGGACCGGCAATCCTTTCCGCTCCAATCAAACCGGTTGACTAGGCACAATCAACAAAACAGATAGAACAGGTTAAATTCAAGTTTGACCTGTTCTCTCTTCCCCTTCGTGTATAGTTTAGCAAATTTGGCAAAGTTATCGGCTATATTTAAAGAAAATTCCTAAACCTGCAAATACCCATAACTCCGATTGTAAGAAATAAGCATATTTTTACAGATAATCTAAACTCCTTAAATTTAATTATCATGAAAGATGTTACAAGTAAAATTCAGGAAAGAGATCAAAGGATAAGAACAACTATATTTTTAGATAATTATGGGGCTGTTTATATTTATTCTTTTGCATTTTTATCTCTTATCTTTTCCACTTTATTTGAAATGCATTGGATAATAATAATCCCAATTGTTGTGTTTTTAATTTATGACATATGGTTTAGATGGATTAGAATAGGATACTGGAGTGAATTTGGCAGAACTTATAATGGTACAGTAGAAAGTATTAGAGCGGCAAGTCAATACACCTCGTTTTTTATAGCTTTTATTGCAATTTCATTAAGTTTAGCCGTAAAAAACGAAATTACAACTGGATTAGAAAGCTTGTTCGATGAAATTATTATTCGATGCTTTGGATTTATTGTGTTATCATTCTCTGGATTAGTTCTTCTATTCATTCCAATACCCTATTTAGTTAAAGGAGAGAAAAAAGAGCCTTCAAATGCTCTGAAAAACTGTTTTTTTATTGTTTTATTCATGGAAAAAACGATCATCTTAATATTAATCTATTTGATAATTCAGATTTTTAAAATATATATAAACTAAAAAAACTTTTTTCATGTACTAAACAATTAAATATAAAAAGATAATGCAGAAGCCGAAAAGCAAGAATAGAGTAGGCAAATATTAAAAATGGAGGTACTTGTTATGGTAACAAAAAATGAATTCCTGGAAATTGTAGAAAAACATCTTACAATTCGTAACGACGGGTCTGTCTATATTAAAGACCCCGCATTGGCAAAAAAGTATTTGGAATATCTAAGTCAGGTTGCAACAAAAGAAATTCAAAGTAAAATTTTGGATAATTGTCCTACAACCACTGTAAACATCAAAGATTGTAATAGTTAATCGAAATTTATTATTTGAACTGTATTGAAATCTTTTAAAAGAGTGGGTTTTAAAACCTACTCTTTTATAGAATTTTTTAATAGAGGCAGCTCAATTCATTAAATTAACCTTATCATCATGGAAACAAATTCATTCTGGATAAATTCGCTAACCAATAAGCAGCTTGAACTTATTTTGTTAATTACAGAACAATGTAATTTTAGATGCACCTACTGTTATGAAGACTTTAAACTTGGCAAAATGGCTCCCTATGTAATCGAAGGAGTTAAAAACGTTATTAAAAAGAGAATAGCCGGACTTGATATTCTTAGTTTGTCTTTTTTTGGTGGAGAGCCATTATTAAATAAAGAAAATGTTCTTGAATTATCCCAATGGGCTGCTGATATTTGCAAAGAACATGACGTTAAATATCTATGTGACATGACAACGAATGGATACATGCTTAATGAAATAGTTTTTGAAAAATTAATTCAAAGTGGAGTGATGTCTTATCAGATAACTCTCGATGGGGAGAAACAGTCACACAACGAATTTCGCCATACTTTAAAAGGCGAACCAACCTTTGACAGAATTTATTCGAATATTATAATGATGGCAAATACCAAGCATAACTTCTATTGCACAATTCGTTTTAATATAGCAGACTCTAACTTTAATTCAGTTAAATCATTCATTAACAATTACTCATCCCCTTTTGCAAACGATAAAAGATTCTCTATTCATTTTCATCCTATTTTCGGAAATTCAGAATTCAAACTAACTAATGAAGATAAACTTCAAGAATTAAAAAAATTAGCCCAGATTAAAGGTTTCAAAAACGATATTCCATATAAAAATTCATCGTGTTATGCCAGCAATGCAAATAGTTTTGTTATTCGAGCGGATGGAAGAATTCAAAAGTGCACAGTTTCACTTGAGAGTGACATTAACAATATTGGAAAAATTCAAAAAGATGGCAGCATGTGTATAAATGAAGAAAAATTCAAAAAATGGATATTCGCTTATGATAAAGGATGCCCTTCAAGCTTTTTGACTAATGAAAAGCAGAATACCCCTACTGGTCCTGCTGGCAAAAGTCAGTGACTACGAGTGTACGGAAAATTAATAAATTATTATCGCAGGCGTTCTTTTATTTAATATTTTTTTTATGGAGTGTAATTTGTAGTGATGGTCCTTATTCTTTACTGTCTGAACATATACAGTCGTTGTATAGTCATAAAAACTATTTTTCTTCTACCGGATATGTTTATTAAACGTACAAGTTTGGTTTTTGTAGTGGGTTCAAATATCTATCGTAGATATAATCCGACACATCCCTATTTAAGTAATAGAATTCAATCCCGATAACTATTCGGGAGTCGTATTTCTTTATTAAAGATAAAAAATGAAACCTACCTGCAGCAGGCAGGTTCTGAATACGTATTTATATATTGCTTTCAGCAATATGATATTCAGATACTTGAATCTTAATCCTCCCCGATTTATTAGGGAGAAATCTTTTTCCTTTTATCCATATTTTCAGTTAAATCAGCTTTCCGAATTCTATCGTGGACAGCGTTCTATGAACACTTTTAAATAGTACATTATATAGTTCCATTTATTTATAACAAACGCATCCTTACGAATATGCGAATAAACATACAAGTCAGGATGCTAATAGTTAGAATAAAAGAAAAATTTACGCCATTTTATACACCAATGCATTGATATTCATTCCGGCTCCGACAGAGGCAAAAATCAAAACATCATTCGTGTTAATCCGGTGATTATCCATTTCTTCTTTAAGGAGTATATCCAGTAAAGTTGGCAAAGTAGCCACCGATGTATTACCCAAAGTGGAAATAGTCATAGGCATCACGTTTTCCGGAGCTTCATCAATACCAAAAAGTGCATAGAGCCTTTTTAAAATGGCATCATCCATT
>Ga0172378_10006897_pt1 | contig 10584 bp, 10 predicted proteins | sample GrowelOW332metaG_FD_119755 | JGI IMG/M metagenome (GOLD analysis project Ga0172378, IMG submission 119755) | Groundwater microbial communities from an aquifer near a municipal landfill in Southern Ontario, Canada - Pumphouse #3_1 metaG | ecosystem: Environmental > Aquatic > Deep subsurface >... | reverse complement strand
TGACGATTATCTCCCATCATCCAATAATAATCCATCTTAAACGTATAACGATCCGTTTGTTTTCCATTGATAAAGATTTTCCCATCTTTTACTTCAAGACGATTACCTTCATACACCGCAATCGGACGTTCATAAATCGGGAGGTTATCTTCAGTCAGTTTGAGAGTCTTACCTTTTTTGGGAATCCAAACCGGACCATAATTATCTCTTGTCCAGCTCTTGTAAAGATTTAAAGGATACAGTCCTTCCGTACTAGGATCTTCATCCAATTTAATTTCTGAAACAAGACCTGTTAAAGCTTTTAACCCATCATAAGCTTTTTTCGTAAGAGGAATCCAATACAAAGTGCCTTCAGGATTATGCTGAGAAACATCTTCAAGACTTATACCCAAGTCATAACGAACTTCATCTGGTATCGGAGCTTTTGTTTTCACATAATACCCGTATTGTACATTATCCGGTTCTTTATTCGGTTTACCGTCCAGATAAACAATTCTATTTTTAATTTGAAGCATTTGTCCAGGTAATCCTACACAACGCTTTACATAGTTTTCGCGCCGATCAGTAGGACGTGAAATTACTTTACCAAACATCTGAGGATTATTTTTGATATATTGGCGTCCCAAGGAATAATAATTTTTATAAACAATCCGTTGCTCAGAACGTGTCATTTTAGAAAGATCGGGCTTGTCTGTTGTAAGGCTTTGTCCATACCCATAACACAATGAATAATAATCTGCCGCCTGATAATCTGGAGCCGTAGCTACAGTATCACCGGAAGGGTAGTTAAATACTACAATATCATTTAGTTTTACCTGGCCCAAACCTTTTACTCTGCGATAATCCCAGTGAGGGTATTCTAAATATGACTTCGTTCCGATTATAGGTAAAGTATGTTGAGTAAGAGGCATAGTCAGAGGCGTTTGAGGAATACGTGGACCATAACTTAATTTACTGACAAAAAGATAATCACCTGTCAACAAGGATTTTTCCAAAGAGGAAGAAGGAATTTCATAGTTCTGAAAAAAATAGATATTGACAAAATATACAGCAACCAAAGCGAAAACAATAGCATCTACCCATCCCATTACGAATTGAACACTTTTGTTTTTTGTTTTTTTCCACCATGACCAAGAAATTTTTTTAGTAATATAACTATCAAAAATAAAGGGTACAACAATAAGTCCTAACCAGCTTTTTACCCAAATTAAAAACGCCAGATAAAAAGCCAATGCCACTCCAAACTTAGTCCATTGTTTTTTAGATATTTCCATCATTTACATCTTTTAAAACTGAAACAAATTTTTCATACCAAGCAGACCTTGATGAGTTACTGTATACTCCGCTGCCAAAACTGCTCCCAAAGCAAGACCTTTTCGATTCTTTGCGTCATGAATAATTGTGATACTGTCTGCCTCACTTTCATATCGAATAGAATGTATCCCGGGTATTTCTCCTTTTCTTATAGAGCTCACCGGGATTTCATCCGATGCACAATTCGTAGAACCCGTCACCGTTCCGTCAGGGGCAGTAAAAGAACCTTTAACCCATCTATTTTTACGATCTAAATTGGCCAGGAGATCCTCTGTCAAAGTAATGGCTGTACCACTCGGAGCATCCAATTTGTGAATATGATGAGTTTCTTCTACACTAACATCAATATAATCCGGAAATTGATTCATAATTTTAGCGAGATATTTATTCACAGCTGAAAAAATAGCGACCCCTAAACTAAAGTTGGATGACCAAAACAATGTCTGACCGCCTTCCGTACACAGTTTTTTTACTTCTTCGCCATGTTGTTCCATCCAACCTGTACTGCCCGAAACCAACTTTACCCCAGCATTAAATGTCTTTATATAATTCTGATAAGCTGAAACCGGCGAAGTAAATTCTATAGCAACATCCGCACTTTTAAAAGCCTCAGATTGGAAATCTGACTGATTATCAACATCAATAATACAGACAATCTGATGGCCACGACTAAGCGCTATACGTTCTATTTCATGGCCCATTTTACCATACCCTATTAGAGCTATTTTCATTTTCTTCCTAAAATTAATGTGATGCAAATATAAGGAATTCTCACGGAATCTATTAATTTTGCAACATTTAATAGATTTAAGAATATAAATTTAAGACTTTTAAAATCCAACACATCCTATGGAAGTACTTCTCCACTACGCATGGAAACATAAAATACTCCCACTTAAAGAGTTGAAAAGCACATTGGGAAAAACAATAGAAATCATAGATCCCGGACTTCATAACAAAGATTCCGGTCCTGATTTTTTCAATGCTAAAATAAAAATTGACGGGATATTATGGATAGGAAATGTTGAAATACACCAAAACACATCCGATTGGTATAAACATGGACATCATAAAAATCTCATATATGATTCGATAATCTTGCATGTTGTTGAAAATGTGGACTGCGAACTGCTTCGTTCAGACGGAGAAATTATTCCTCAAATTCAATTACAATGCCCGGATAATGTTATAAACCATTATGAAGAATTGATAAGAAACGATTATTATCCTCCTTGCTATAAAATTATTCCATCCCTATCATCCTTTTTTATACATAATTGGATGAATGCGTTACAAATAGAACGTATGGAAGAAAAATCCAATCTTGTTCTTGAAAGATGGAAAAAATATAAAAAAGATTGGGAAAAGACTTTTTTTGTTACTCTAGCACGAAATTATGGCTTTGGCATAAATGGTGAAATATTCGAAAGATGGAGTTCCCATGTTTCTTTAAATACAACGGCTAAATACCGCAATGATTTATTTAAAATTGAAGCAACTTTTTTCGGACAAGCCGGTCTTCTGAATGAAGAAATCTGTGACACATATTACCAAAAACTTCAAAAAGAATATCAATATTTGTCATATGCATTTGATTTGAAAAAAATGGAAACCCATCTCTGGCGCTTCATGCGACTAAGACCGACGAATTTTCCATATATTCGCATAGCGCAATTGGCTTGGATTTATTCTGAAAGAAAAGGATTATTCTCCAAACTCATGGAATGTTACACTTTATTCGATATTTATAATTGTCTGAATACTCAAACCTCCGAATATTGGGAAACTCATTACATATTTGGAAAAGAATCTCCCAAATGTACAAAACATATGAGTAAGAATTCACAAGATTTAATCATTATCAATACCATAATACCTCTACTTTTTACATATGGAAAACATAGTTGCAATGAAGAACTATGTCAGCGTGCTTTAACTCTAATGGACAGATTGAAAGCTGAAAATAACTACATCACACGTATGTGGAGCCAATGTGGATTGGAAATAAAAAATGCTGGCGACAGCCAAGCTCTCATTCAACTTAAAAAAGAATATTGCGATAAAAAAAAATGCTTATATTGCAGAATAGGATTCGAATACCTAAAACGAAAATAATATGAAGAATTATATCCATGAACTTAGAATAAAGGTTCGTGATTATGAATGTGATTTACAAGGAATAGTCAACAATGCTAATTATCAACATTACATTGAACATGCTCGCCACGAGTTTCTCATTTCTACCGGACTTCATTTTGCCGAATTACATCAACAGGGTATTGACCCGGTAGTCGCTCGTATTACCATGTCATTCAAAACCCCCTTAAAGAGTGGTGATGAATTTATGTGCAAACTATCTTTGAAAAAAGAAGGCATCAAATATGTCTTTTATCAGGATATTTACAAACTAGTAGATAACAAGCTTTGTCTGAAAGCCATTGTAGAAAGTGTTTGTCTCGTAGATGGAAAACTTAGTGATAGCAGTGTTTTCGATAAATTCTTTTCCCCCTACATGAACGAATGAAAGAAAAAGAACTTATATGCAGCATAGCATTAACCCATATTCCAGGCATAGGACAAACAGGTGCACGAAATCTCTATAAAGCATTGGGAAGCGCAAGTGAAGTTTTCAAAAATCGAAAAAATCTTTCTGATTTTCTTCCTAATATCAAACCTCAATTAATCGATTTACTGGATTGCCAGGAGGCTTTTGATTTGGCTGAAAAAGAATATCATTTCATTCAAAAAAATAAGATTACTTGTTTGGGATACAAAGATGAAGACTATCCAAGCAGGCTTAGAGAATGTGACGATGCCCCTCTCTATTTATTTTACAAAGGAAACGCAAATCTCAACAATTTACAAATCATTAGTGTAGTAGGTACTCGTCACATCACAGAATATGGAAAAGATATCTGCAAAAAGTTTATACAAAATCTTCAGTCCATGTGCCCCGATATAATTATAGTAAGTGGTTTAGCCTATGGAGTGGATATCCAGGCTCATCAAACTGCATTACAAAATGATATAAAAACTATTGGAGTGCTGGCTCATGGGCTAGATCGTATTTATCCGTCAATCCATCGAAATACGGCAGTCAAAATGATTGATCAAGGAGGATTATTAACCGAATTCATCAGCGGAACTAATCCTGATCGACAAAACTTTGTGAGCAGAAACCGAATTGTTGCAGGCATGTGTGACGCTACCATCATTGTGGAAAGTGCAAAAAAAGGAGGAGCTCTTATTACAGCCGAACTTGCTGAAAGCTATCATCGCGACTGTTTTGCCTTTCCCGGAAGAATTAATGACGAGTTCTCGGAAGGTTGCAATAATCTTATTAGAGATAATAAAGCCATATTAATAAATAATGTTGAAGATTTTATTAAATGCATGTGCTGGGATATAAATATGAACAAGACATTGAAAAAAGAAGTACAAAGAAATTTATTCCCGAATTTAACAGTGGAAGAACAAGCATTAGTAAATATTCTTATAAAAAATCCAGAAGGAATTCAAATCAATACATTAGTTGTCGAAAGTAATATCTCTATTCAAAAACTTAATGTACTTCTTTTCGAACTTGAGATGAAGGGAATTATACGCACTTTGGCTGGCGGACTTTTTAAATTGATATAATAATAGCATAAATAGTTTCAATTTGAAATTAAAAAAAGGGGATCTTAAGCCTTTTGTAAACAAGAACAATATATATAAATCTTTTTGTTGTTATTTATTGCAATTAGTGAACAAAAAGATTATCTTTGCAAAAGAAATAAAGAAAAAAGATACAAACACGAAGTAAAACACTTACAAATTGTAAAAAGAAGAGAGAGATTTTATTTGTAAAGTTGATTGGATAATAGTTATTGTTTTATTAAGGTTTTAAGATTGTTATTAGGGACTATAATTTTCAAAAAAGGTAATAATAAGACCTTTTTATACCAAGTACACTCTCTTCTATAGTAAGCATTAAATATCATTCAAAAATTAGATTTTATTTCATAATAACATTTCAAAAGTATATCTTTGTTCACAAAAACAATCTAACAATGAATATTATTAATTATGATGGACTGATTATAGGTCTTTGTACTTTTTTAATTATCGGAATTTTTCATCCTATTGTTATAAAAATGGAATATTACTTTGGTACGCGCCTATGGTGGATATTTCCTTTGGCTGGAATTTTAGGTATTTTTGGATCACTTTCTGTTAATAGTGTACTTATATCTTCTTTATTAGGAGTTTTTGCTTTCACATGTTTTTGGAGCATCTTGGAAATATTTGAACAAAAAAAGCGTGTAGAAAAAGGTTGGTTTCCTAAGAATCCAAAAAGAAAATATTAATTAAAAAATATATTTATATCATTAAAATCAAAAAAGGCTCCAACTTTATAAGTCAGAGCCTTCCCCATAAATAAAAAAACTAATACAATTATCTCACAATGAATGCATTTAATCAATTGATTTTACAGAACCGACTCCTTCGCGATTAATCTGCTTTTGCTCGGGATTTCCTGCATATTTTACATTACCAACACCTTCCGATTTAACTGAAAGCCTTTTGGAAGCAAAACATGAGATATTACCTACACCATCTTGATGTATATCTAAGTTAGCCGTTTTCATACCCACAGCGTTTAAATTTCCAACTCCATCCACAGAATAGGTTGCTTTATTACAAGCTCCTGAAAGGGATAAATTACCGACACCTTCTGAGTTCACATCAAGTGTATTACAAATAAGATTTTCCACTTTAATATTACCAACTGCATCATTTTTTATTTCGACTGCATCACCTTGAATCTTTCCTAACAATTTAATGTTTCCAACTCCTTCATTCTGGAGTTTGCGAAAAGCAGGACTACTCAAGCGAATGAATACAGAATTTCCTTTTGCTAATTTAGAATTTTTCTTCATGGTAATCTTCAATGTTCCATTGTCTTCACTTACTATAAACAACGGCACATAATTATCGGGACCTTCTATAACCACGCTAACTACATCAGACTGTGTATATTCAAGATTTGCCACAACATCCGAATAAATTGAAGAAAAATCCTTTATATTATTATAAGAACGACTGATGCGATGCTTACTAGGCTGTATTCCACCTATATAAGAAGACATACTGCAGCTACTTAATGTTAGTGCAAAAAAGCATAACGTTGCCATGCAAAGAAAAGACTTTTTCATAATCTATGTTTTTTAATTGGTTTCTAATTATTAGACGAATATAATAACTTAAAAGTTGCAAACCATACAATTTTTTTTTAATTTTGTTTTAAGAAAAATATTCTCTGCATGCTTTTGAACAAAATAAATAATTTCCCGCAGGAAACAATTGACCCTAAATTGGGAAAAATCATCTTCCGACAAAATTCAAGAGCAAAGAGAATTATTATATATACTCGTCCAGAAGCTATTTACGTTACTATTCCTTTCGGAATTTCATTTAAATATGTAACTGAAGTACTAAATGGATTTAGAGAAAAAATACTACAAACCAAGAAAAAATTGTCTATACCTTCAATAAGTCTTTCTTTCGAAATAAAAACAGATCTACTCAATATTTCTCTGGTGAGGGGAACCAAAAGTAATTTTTTTTCAAACGACAAACTAATTAGGCCTATTTCATCAAGTATAAAAGGATTTCCTTCAGATTCCCAAGAAATTTCTCTATGCATGTTAATATTTCCTCCACAAACGATTTTCACCACAGGAAAAGCCCAAATAATCTGCCCATCGGAAACAGACTTCAGTAAAAGAGAGATTCAAGAATGGTTACACAAAGTAATTGAAGAGATTTTACGTAAACAAGCTCGAAGCTATTTACCTATCAGGCTTCAACAACTTTCGAAGAACCACGATCTTCCATTTAATAACATTAGCATTAAAGGTAATCGTTCTAATTGGGGTAGTTGCACTTCTAAGAAAAAAATCAACTTAAGCTATTTCCTAATGCTACTTCCGTCTCATCTCATCGATTACATATTACTCCATGAACTATGTCATACTCGTGAAATGAACCACGGAGAAGATTTTTGGACCTTATTAAATACATTAACGAATGATAAAGCTCTATCATTAAAGAAAGAACTTCGCAAATATAAAACATCTTTTTAAAATTGTTTCGTATATAATATACGTGAAGTTAAGAAAAAAAATCTTTGCTTACTTTCGAAGGTATAATTTCACTACCCTCTAATTCAGTAATAGGTTTTGGTTTTAAAACAATTCTAGCAATTACCATCACTAACAAGACTGTAATAATTATTCCAATCAAAGCAAGTCCCCATTTTAAAGTCGAATTCGTAATAATATCTGAAATATTATCCTTATCCGTATACACAAAAGATAAAATCACTGCCAAACCATTATTTACCGCATGGCACAAAATTCCCGGCCATAAACTACCAGTTCTATAATAAAGCCAGCCCAATAAACAACCAAGAAGAAATGCAAAAGGGATTTGTGCCGGATTCATGTGATATAATCCGAAAAATAATCCTGAAATTAAAATAGCAAACCAAGGGCTTTTTCCTTGACGTAAAAAATGACCTTCTATAGCTCCGCGAAACATTAATTCTTCCATAAAAGGTGCACCAATCACTATACTAATTATTCCAGAAACATTCTTAATCATTCCATCCATTTCTGTTTCTACAAGATTTGGAAGATCTATCCATTCATTGACACAATTAAGCGAGTAACCAAACGCGACTACCAATGGTACACAAATCAAAAAAACTACCCACGACACTTTACCTGTAAAATCTTTGGCCGGTTTCAAATAATGAAAATGCCACATAAACCAAATCATAATAATCTGACTAACTAAAAGAACTATACCTAAACCGGCAGTCATTATCGATGATGATTGAGCACTTTTTGTTAATCCCGCCATATTGCCGCCTCTTAATATTGATTGAACAAATGCTGCTACTACTAAAAAGAGTCCCGCAATTTGAGATAATACAAAATAAATAACCATTAAAAATATTGCACGTTTCATTCTTCTTTTATTTTATTGTTCAAAGTTCATATTTATTGAAAAACAATAATTTTTATTCTTTGGCAAATAAAAAATAACGTCTCGTTATTAAAAAAATCTTATAGTATTATGATTTTTTCAACTATTGTTCTATCTCTGTTAAGTTGTTCAATTAAACATTTAACCGAAGGAAATTTGATTTCCTTCCTCAAGAATTTAATGAATTCTATACGTAGAATTTCTTGATAAATGTTCCCGGAAAATTCTAAAATGTTTACTTCTATCGATAATTCATTACCATTATCTATTGTTGGACGACTACCTATATTGAGCATCCCTTTATAGACGACTCCTCGCAAAAAGACTTTAACAGCATAAACACCTCGTGCAGGAATCAATTTATTTTTATCTATAATTCGGAGATTGGCTGTCGGGAAACCTATAGTTCGTCCCACTTTATAGCCATTTATAACAAATCCCGACAAACTATAAAAATAACCTAAACATTCCGTTGCTTTTTCAACCTCTCCGGATAACAAAAAAGAACGGCACACAGAAGAACTTACGGCAAAATCATCTAACTGCAAAGCTTTTGCCTGTAAAACTTCTATCCCTAACTTTTCTCCAAAACGAACATAATCGTCAAAACCTTCACTTCGATTATGCCCAAAACGATGATCATATCCAATAACCAAAGTCGATACATTACACTGACGCTTTAGAATCTCACACATAAAATCATAAGCTGATAGCTGTGAAAGTTCAAAAGTAAAAGGTATTAAAAAACATTCATCTATGCCCGTTTCCTGAAGATGTCCCATTCTTTCTTCTAGTGTAGAAAGCAACTCAAGGTTAAAATCAGGATGTAACACCTTGCGAGGATAAACAGGAAACGTAATCACAGCTGATATTTTATTTTCCTCAGCAGCAGTACTTTTTACTTGGTCAATCAAAAATTTATGTCCTTTATGCAAACCATCAAAAAAGCCAATAGTAGCAACACACGAAGGCAAATCTTGATTATCAACTATTATATCAGTAATTAATCTCATTATAACTCGGGAAACAAGCAACGCCAGTCTTCATCATCTTTTGGACAATAAACAGAAAAACCTAAATTCTGAGCCGTATCACAATTAGCCTGACAGTCATCTATTAATAAAGTCTGAGAAGCCATAATACCTGTCTGATTTTGAATAGAAAGAAAAATTTCAGGATGAGGCTTTCCCATTTTCATTTTAAAAGAAAGAAATATTTCTTCAAAATAATCATTTACGTCAAATCCATGATATGGAAATAAATTTTTACATGCATAATCCCAATGAATGGAGTTTGTGTTGCTTAATAAATAAACCATATAATACTTGCGAAGTTTAAGCAATGCATCCAACTTATATTTAGGAATAACTCCCAACATCATATTCCAAGCTTCTATAATTTGTGAATTAGTTGGAGTGACTGCTGCATCATGACGAATTTCATCGCAGAACACTTCTGAAGAAATCGATCCATCTTCTAAAGAGGCAAAGACCCCATACTGTTGATATTTTCCGACCATAGCCATAACGTCAGGATAACCCAACCTTTCAAAGGCTTCAATACATCGGGATTTATCCAGATCGACCAAAACACCGCCAAAGTCGAAAATAATATTTTTGATTTTGCGATCCATTCTCGTTTATTAATTTGATGCAAAATTACAATTAATAATTTAGAAATCCTTGCACATTTCAATAAAATAATATACTTTTGCATCGCAATTACGGAAGTAAGAGCCGGACTTGTAGCTCAGTTGGTTAGAGCAACAGACTCATAATCTGGAGGTCATAGGTTCAAGCCCTATCTGGTCCACGATCAAGAACAGCCTCATAATATAATATTATGGGGCCTTTTTTAATTATTATGGGGACATTTGACTTCATGTTGTTTTTCTCTCTAATTTTGATTTTTTTGACAAAAATCAGCTAATTTACTACTTCTGTTTCCTTATTGTTTACCGATATAATATACAATTAAGGATGCTTACTATTAGAGAAGAGATTAAAAAAGATGGATTGAGAAATGATGGTACTTACAATGTAAAAATTCGATTCACCTTAAATCGTAAAATGAAAAGAGTTGCTACAAGCATATTCGCGGCTCCTAATGACTTGACAAAATCATTTAAACTAAAAGAAGGAACTTCTATTAAAGAAAACGTTAATAATCTAATCCATTCTTACAGAAATCAATGTTACAAATTACAAGTAGAATTAAAACATTACACATTAGAGG
>Ga0172378_10006896_pt1 | contig 10588 bp, 9 predicted proteins | sample GrowelOW332metaG_FD_119755 | JGI IMG/M metagenome (GOLD analysis project Ga0172378, IMG submission 119755) | Groundwater microbial communities from an aquifer near a municipal landfill in Southern Ontario, Canada - Pumphouse #3_1 metaG | ecosystem: Environmental > Aquatic > Deep subsurface >... | reverse complement strand
CTTCACACCAAGACCAAATTCATTAGCCACTTTCTTTATATATTCGGGTTCTTGTTCAAATACTTTTCTCCCAATTATTTGGAAATAGATATTAGATGACATTGCCAAGCCACGATAGATATTTACAGCTCCAAAATTATTTCCTCCCCATTCCTGAATACCTTGAAGCTGTATAGCATAAGGACCAAGAGAAGACATCGAATCATAAAAATTATCTGATGGAGTAACAAGTTTTTTTTCCAAAGCTGCCATGCCAGTAATCATCTTAAATGTAGAACCAGGTGGATAAAGTCCAGTTAGGGCCCTGTTAAAAGAAGCTGCATCTTCACTACGAAAATATTTTTCCGCTGTCTCATCTGAAATTACACCTATTAAATCATTAGGGTCCATATACGGTCTGGAAGCCATAGCCAAAATCTTTCCTGTTTTTACATCAATAACCACAGCAGCCCCAGCGCTAGCATTAGGATGTACTTTTTGAATATCTTCTATGACTGAATTCAGTTTGTTTTCTACCACAGCTTGGAGTCCGCTATCAATAGTCAATTGAAGCGTGTACCCAGGCTGTGCTTCCTGAATCGTCTCTTTAACAACTGGACGCGCGTTACTATCTATTCCAATTTTATTTATTCCATGAACGCCTCTTAACCAGGTATCATAGCTTTTTTCCACTCCCATTTTGCCAACAAGATCTCCAGCACTATATTCATAATCATTGCTATTCGATTCTTCACCACTTTGACTATTTAACTGTTCTAATTCTTCTCCACTTATTTCCCTCACATAACCAAGAACTTGCCCTAAGAGAGTTCCCTTAGTATAAAAACGCTCAGGTACAGCTTCTATACTAACTCCTGGAAGTTCATTACTATGTTCAGCTATCACAGCCTGTAATTTATCAGATACATCTTCCAGAACTACAACAGGCTTAAAACTTTCCAACTGCTGATTACGTATCATTACAAAAATATCTTCAGTGATAAGCTCCTTAGACTCATTCGGATAGGGCCAGTAAGGTTTAATAAAACCAGCCAATTCTTCCACTGCACTTCTCCAGTCCTTATTCACTGCCTGGAGATCAGTCCAATCTAAAACCAATGCAAATCTAGGTATGCTTTTTACCAGAACCACACCATTTTTATCAATAATGTCGCCTCTAACAGCCGAAGTTGTTACAGTTTTCATAACATTGCCTTCAGCCATTTCCATATAGTATGAAGCTTTTACTATTTGTAGTCTCCACAAGTTAATCCCCAACACTAAAAACACAATAACTACTACTGCGCCCAAACCGGTCAAGCGTCTATTATACTTATTTCTTTCTCTATTTTCCATTTATTGTATCAGCTCCAAAATAAGCTTATTTTTCATATTTTGTACGTTCCTTAAGTACCCCAGATGTAAAAGACCCGTGAATCAAGGGATATGTCAAAGGTACAAGTAAAGCATTATAGAAAGAAACCCCCAATACTATTTGAACAATATCACCAACATACCAATTAAGACCTGCTATCGCACCCAAAAAAGCGATAACTAATTGGCCCACTAAAGTCACAATAAAAACAAGAAAAGTTGTAAGCGGAATATTTTCACGATACCAACTTTTCTGAAGTACTGCGCTTAACAATGCAACAACAGTTAACGCAATAGTATACATTCCTATATTTCTGCCATAAAACATATCCACCAAAAGACCTGTTACAAATCCAATTGCTACTCCCTGGGCAGGACGATAATGCAGAGCAATATATATTATCAAAAGCATGGCAAGATCTGGCTTTATCCCTGCCCAAGACCAATAGTAAAAAACTGTTCCTGGCAAAACAAGGCTGGTTACAAATAGAATCAATAAAACAATATAGCGCATTAGTTTCCTCCCGCCATATCAACCAAAAAAACTTCCTCTAGAGAATCAAAATTTACAATTGGTTTTATATAAGCAACCTTAATCAGCCCTGTTGAATCAAGCTGAGTTTTTTCAACAACGCCAATTGGAATTTCTTTGGGGTATACTCCCCCAAGGCCGGAAGTTAAAACAAGATCCCCAATATTTACTTCATCCTCACGTTTTAGGTTCATTTCTAGTGCAACCTGAGAATCTAATCTCGTACCTCTTTGATACGTACCATGCAACACTCCAAATACCGCATGTCCATGACTGTCCCTAGCAATAGCACCAACCTGTCCCTCACCGTCAAGAATGAGCAAAACATCAGAAGTAGTCTCAGCAACTAAGACTACTTTACCTACCAAACCGACATAAGCAACAACCGGATCATTAATTTTCACTCCATCTTTGCTGCCCTTATTTACTGTAATAGTCTGATACCAAGCCGTAGTATCACGATTTATAATACTCGCTCCCATTTGCTTATATTTATCAAGGGTAGGACTATCAAATATTCCCTCATCCAATTCATCATATCTGAGAGCAGCAAGCACTTGTTGTTTCAGCTTAATGTTATCCCCTACAAGCTTATCCACCTGGCTTTGCAACGCTTCATTCTCAGCCTTCACTTTATTAAAACTGAAAATTGCTCGAATATTTCCTCTAAAACCGTCTCCCATTTTCCATATAACGCTTTCTACAGGAGCTAAAACCTTTTCCATCGCGCTTCCCACAGGATTAGGGAATTCTTTTCCCAAACCGGTCAGACGAATAGTGGTAATAGCAACAATAACTACTAGAAAAACTAGAACAGCTATGCCTGTAGAATTAGGCTTTTTTCCCACTGCTATTCCTCCCGCTGTGCTTAACTTTTCTGCAGTGCAATAATCGTCCTTAAGTACTCTCCATTTTCCAAAACTTTTCCTGTTCCAAGGGCTACACAAGAAAGTGGATCTTCTGCAATATGAACAGGTATTCCAGTTTCGTCAGCAATCAGTCTATCTAGATTCCTTAATAACGAACCACCACCTGCCATAATAATGCCTCTGTCCATAATATCAGAAGCAAGTTCAGGCGGCGTTTTTTCCAGACAAGCTTTAACTGCCTCAACTATCGCTGAAACAGGCTCACTAAGAGCATGTACTATTTCTTCAGACGTAATTACAACATTTTTTGGAAGTCCAGTTAATAAATCTCTTCCTTTGATTGAAAAAGTAGCTCCCTTTTCAGGCATATATGCTGCGCCTATCTGTTTCTTAATTTCCTCAGCAGATTGATAACCTACAGCTAAATTATATTTTCTTTTAATATACGCAATAATGGAATCATCCATTCTATCACCTGCCACTCTTATAGAACCAGCAGTAACAATTCCTCCAAGCGATATGACTGCTACTTCAGTAGTCCCCCCTCCAATATCCACTATCATGTTTCCCGTAGGTTCACTAACAGGGAGACCTGCACCAATAGCTGCTGCCATAGGTTCTTCCATAATGATTGGATCTTTAGCCCCTGCAGCAAGGGCCGCTTCTTTTACAGCTCTTTCTTCAACTGCAGTAACTCCGGAAGGAACACAAATTACTACTCTTGGACGGGCAAATTGAAATTGTGAACCTAACGCACGAGAAATAAAGTATTTTAACATCTTCTGAGTAACATTGAAATCTGAAATTACTCCATCCTTTAAAGGCCTAATCGCAACAATATTTCCTGGAGTCCTCCCAATCATCTCCTTGGCTCTATCTCCAACCGCCAAAGGTACATTATTTATTATATCCATTGCTACAACAGACGGTTCACTAACAACAATACCTTTACCTTTCATATGTACAAGCGTATTAGCTGTTCCAAGATCAATCCCTAAATCTTTTGCGAAAAACATAATTCAAATACTCCCTTCATGGAACTTTATTCTAATTTTTTTGTTAATCATTCATTATAATTTCGAAAAAATACATCACTATATTTTTTCAAATTATCCTTTTTCCCTCTAAATCACATATTTATTATTTCCTATTATTATATGTTCCAATACTTTTATTTACAAAACATTAGCACAATCAATAAGTTTTTAGGAAATAGATTTACTGGAAAACCTTTCAAACGTCGCTCATCCATAGTAAGCTCTCCAAGAATAACTATTGTGGAAAAACACCACTTAAACCCAGCTTTTTTTTAAGAAGCTCCATAGGCAACCCAATTACATTTGTTAGCGAACCTTCTACAAGATTAGCAAACTTGCTCGCTTCACCCTGTATTCCATAAGCCCCTGCTTTATCCATTGATTCTCCAGTTTGGATATAATTTTGAATTTCCTGCTCATTAATCTTCTTAAAAGCAACTGTTGATATTTCTATTTCCGTTTCAACTACACAACCCCCACTGTCATTTTGGGAGGCAAGAGCAATTCCTGTCATAACCTGATGAGATCTACCACTCAAACTTGCAAGCATTCTAGCCGCCTGCTCTTCATTATCTGGCTTTCCAAGAATCTTTCCATCGGAGACAACTATTGTATCAGCTCCTAAGATAATATCATTATTCGTTCCTTTGGTTTCTTTCCACAATTCAAAGCTATAACGTGCTTTTCTCCCTGCTAATTCTTTAACTCCTTCTTGAGGCAAAATATCAGCAGGCAATTCTTCAGACACATCAGCAGGAATAATATCAAATATATAACCCCACTCACCAAGCAACTGCCTTCTACGAGGAGAAGAAGAAGCTAGCACGAGCATTAAATCACCACTCTTCAACAAATTACAACAAGCTAGGTCTCAGATGTCCCTAGCTAGACACATATTCATGTTATAGTTTAGCATTTTACAAATTCATTAGCAAGATTGATATAAAATAATACTTACAACTTACCCTCGCTTTTCAATATTACAATATATAAGGCATCTAACAAAGCCTTAGCACTTGCTCTTAAAATGTTTGTAGATACCCCTATCGTTCCCCAACTTTCCATACCATATCTAGTCTCTACAATAACCCTGACAAAAGCCCCTGTCCCTCGTGAATCATCCAAAACCCTCACCTTATAGTCTATTAATTCGCTTTTTTCTATCACTGGGTAGAATGTTTCTAACGTCCTCCTCAAGGCCTGGTCAAGGGCATGTACAGGGCCATCTCCTTCTGCTGCTATATGCACAGACTTGTCCCCAACCCTGACTTTAACCACCGCCACTGAATCTAGTTGTCCCCTTAAGGGATCGCTCCAAACATGATAATCTTCAATATCAAAGGGTTGCTTTAGTTCTCCCAAAACATCCAACAAAAGCAAATCGAGACTTCCTTCAGCTGTTTCAAACTGAAACCCTTCATTCTCAGCATTTTTAATTCTCACCATAGCCTGTTCAACTAGCGGATTATCTTTCTGTATAAATGGTCTTAATCTTCGCATCTTTTCGCAGACATTTGCCTTTCCAGCTTGGTCAGAAATAAGAATTCTTCTCTCGTTCCCTACCATTTCTGGTTTTATGTGTTCAAATGTGCGGTTGTTTTTCAATACAGCATCGACATGCATCCCAGCTTTATGTGCAAAAGCACTTTTGCCAACAAAAGGCTGTTTCTCATCAAAAGGATAATTGGACAATTCAGACACAAAACGTGACATTGATGTCAAGTTTTGCATTACATCCTTACCTAATAAATCATAATTAAACTTTAACTGTAACCAAGGAAGAAGAGTACACAAATTGGCATTTCCGCATCTTTCTCCAAAACCATTCCAAGATCCCTGAATCTGATTAGCACCAGCCTTAACAGCTGCCAAAGTGTTAGCAACCGCAAGTCCTCCATCATTATGGGCATGAATACCAACAACCTGAGGAGAAAACTCTTTTATAATCTCTTCTACTCCCAGCTCTATATCTGTAGGGAATGTTCCTCCATTAGTATCGCAGAGGATAATTCCTTTAGCACCCCCGTCTAATGCTGCACTAACGCAATCCAATGTAAAATCAGGATCAGCTGCCCAACCATCAAAAAAATGCTCGGCATCAAAAAACACTTCTCGACCTGCAGAAACAAGATATTGCACAGACTCTTTGATTATTCTGAGATTTTCCAATTCATCAGTTCTTAATACTTCCTCGACATGAAGTTTCCATGTCTTTCCAAAAATAGTTATAGTAGGTGCACCAGACAAAAGAAGATTAACAAGTATATCACTTTTTTCAGGTGCCTCCCCAACACGACAGGTACTTCCAAAAGCAACCATACGGGTAACTCCTTTTTCCATAAGGCCACCCTCTGCTGCAAGTCGAAAAAATTCCTCATCCTTAGGATTTGCTCCAGGCCACCCTGCTTCAATGTAGGGAATACCAGCTACTATCATTTTCTGAAGATAAACAAGTTTATCCTTCACAGAAAAATGAACTCCCTCTCCCTGTGCACCATCTCTTAAAGTTGTATCGTAAATACTTATATATTTGCGTTCAGACATTCATTTACCCTCCAATAACTTAATACTACTATATTATCAAACCAACATATGGTTAATTGTACGTTAAATAATAATAATATCACCATTATTAGAATTATATTACAAAAAAGCTTACTTACCAATAAAAATAGGACTTTGAGAAATAGTTCTCTTAATATCTGGTCTTCCCCCAATAAAAAACCACCACCTTAAATCAGGTGGCAGCTATATTATCTTATAGAATATATACTTTTATAGAATATTTTATTGTCTACGCCATTTTTCCTCTAAGATTAAAAGTCAACACTTCAAGATTCACAGCCAAATCTACATTTCGCAATTCTACTTCAGGCGGAACGTTAAGTACAATGGGTGCAAAATTAAGAATAGCTTTCACTCCACTTTTCACGAGCCTGTCAGCAATACTCTGAGCAGAAGATGTAGGAACTGTAATTGCACCTATCTGGGTATTGCATTTAGGTACTATATCCTCAATGTCATCGATTGGCCTTACTTCTATTCCATCTATTTTCAAACCAATTTTTTGAGGATCATTATCAAAAATACTGGTTATAACAAATCCTCTATCTTTAAAACCCTGGTAAGTGCTAAGTGCCAAACCAAGATTTCCAATACCCACAAGTGAAACACTCCACTCACTACTAAGCCCCAAAATTCTTAAGATATTACCGTGTAAATCCTTGACATTGTAACCAACCCCGCGAATTCCAAATTCTCCGAAATAGGCAAGATCTTTTCTCACCTGAGCAGGACTAACTCCTACTCCTTCGGCAACATCACCGGAAGATATGGTAACAATCCCTTTCCGATCAATTTCAGTAAGATATCTAGAATATACAGAAAGTCGTATAATTGTTGCTTCAGGAATTTTTAATGTTTTCAAAATAAGATCCCCCATTTCACCAAATAACTAAAAAATAATATGTTAATTATATCACTACCTAATGAAAATGCAAATAATTAAGAGCTAATCGAAGAAAATTGATTATATTTCCATAAGACAAACTAAAAGTGCTATTATTCAAAACATTCAACAAATATCTTAGTTATGTATCAATTTTGAGTATTCTATATACAGTAGTAGCAAATCAGAATTACCCACCACCTTGTCTGTCTGATTCTCTTCACAAACAGACAACTGACCTTCCAATGCTCCGCTTAATTTTTCAAATCCATCAGGCACATTATCTTTTAAAAAGAAATCAGTACCCCCTGGCAAATTATTAATAATTTCTTGATAATCCTTATCTGTTAAAATTAAATTGGCTATTTTTAACAAATTAGTAATTATTTCCTTTTCGTTTCCACCTACTTTATAACATGATGCTGAATAACTCATATTTTTTACAACATTATCAATTCCATCCTGTTTTAGCTTACTCCCCAATTCTTCAGCATCATTTTTAGAAAAACAAAATCCAACCACTACGATAGCTAGTTTGTCTTGGATTATTTGAGCCTTTTGGCCTTTTTGTTCCAAATAGGCCACTAATTTATCGGCATTATCCTTTTCCTTGAATAATCCTACCTGACATGTAAAAAATTGAATTTCATCCAGATTCAGGACTTCTTTCTCATTTTCCGCTTCTACCTTTACATCTGAAGAAAGCGATACTGGATCTGAGACCAATTCGATAAAAAACACACCAGTTTGCCAAATAAAACAACCAACGGTACATATTGTTATTATTACCATTATTATAAAAATATAACCTTTTATTTTAATTACTTTCTTCATAAAAATACTCCCTCATATATTTGAAACCTATCTTAATTCAAACATATGAGGGCTTAATTTATTATAGAATATTTTCCCAGATAATTATTCTTTAATCGTTTTGGCATTAATTCTTGTCATCTCTACGTCAAAGGTATTATCCTTTCGCATAATTGTAAGAGTAACCTTACTTCCAACTTCTCCCACCAATCTGTAAGGAACTTCCTCAAAACCATATTTCATATTTTCGTATTTAATCCCATTTATCGCGAGAATAACATCTCCTCTTTTTAGGTTAGCTACATCAGCAGGCGCATCATTATAAATATTAGAGATTTCAACTTTTCCGTCATTTTCCTTAACTTCAATACCTATTGTACCAAGTGCTTTTTTTTCAATCATTTCTTTAGATTCGTATGACTGCTTTACTTCCCACTTAATAACCATACTATCTTGCACTTCAATAGTTTCAAGCGTCGTTAGAATATCAATTCCAGCTATTTCAAATAGTGGGAGTTTATTACCAATAGTAAACCTTATTTTACTCTCACTGACTTTCTCTGTTCCCAGAATTTCCATACTATTATTTTGGTTATTAACCTTTATGAATTCCGCAATACTCTCAGCCCCTTTAGTATCACCGTCATCAGTTGCAAGCTGAGCCTTTTCATACACGTTTTTCATTGCTTTGTCTACATCCCCAGCAATATTAGCATTCATAAATTCAGTGGCAACCTTTTGGGTTATTTCGTAATCAGCGGGATTTTTAGCTTTATACGGAAGAAATTCACTATACTTACTGCACCCACTCAACGAAACTGTTATCATAATTATTACAGCAACAGAAAAAAATACACTTACTTTCCTTTTCAAAATTGACTCCCCTCTCATATATTAATTTTCTTAATTAAATACTGTTTAATCAGATAAACACAACAGGTCAATAACTCATCATCGGCATCATGCTTTACAAGCTACTTTACAAGCTTTTTTACTAGCTTAATAACAAGTTATCGATTTATCAAATATTCTCTCACCACTGAAATCATATAGAGAGAACCAGTTACGCACATCATATCTTTTCTTCCCATTTTTTTCAAGCAAATCTGTGCTGCTTCTACTGGATTCTCAACCAAAAATACATTTTCTTTGCCCACATATTTTTCAGCCTCTTCTGCAGCGTGCCTCCAATTACCAGCCCTTGGTGAATCAGGTTTTGTAACAACAATCTCATCAGCAAGCGGAGCAAGAATTTTTATTGCAACATCAATTTCTTTATCTGCTAGCATTCCAAAACATAATATAAGCCTTTCTCTTTTGTACAGGCCCTCTTTTTCGGAATTCAAAGCCCTTGCCAAAGCATTCATTCCATCTACATTATGAGCACCATCTAGAACAATCTTAGGATTCTCAGAGATCATTTCCATCCTACCTGGCCATAACACCTCTGCCAGCCCTCTTCTTACAGCATCCTCACTAATCTTACAGCCATCAATTATTTCTAACATTTCACAAGTAGCAATTGCGGTAGAAGCATTCATATGCTGATGCTCACCAACCAGTGCTAGAAACAAACTTTTAAAGACCTTATTTATCCCATAATAATTTAATAGCTGACCTGAACCTTCATACGAATAATCCCTGCCATCAACTACACATCTTACAGATTTTTCAGAAGCTCTTTTTTCAATAACCTTCATAACCATAGGCCTTTGAATAGAAGTTATAACAGGGGCTCCTCTTTTTATAATACCCGCTTTCACCCCGGCTATATCTTCAAAAGAATTTCCCAGATAATTCATATGATCCATACCAATTCTCGTAAGAACAGAGATTAATGGTTGTACTACATTAGTAGAATCTATCTCTCCACCCATACCGACTTCCAAGATCACATAATCAGGCTTTTTTTCTCCAAAATACCACAGAGCTAGAGCTGTACTAACTTCGAATTCAGTCGGATGTTCCACCCCTTCAACACAAATTTGCTTTATAAAAGGTTTCATCCTTTCGATCCCCTTAATTACATCTTCCTTGGAGATATATTCACTGTTAATCCTTATCCGCTCCCTATAATCATGCAAATGAGGGGAAGTAAACATGCCTGCAGAATATCCTGCCTTTTGAAGAATTGAAGCAATCATTGCTGTTGTAGACCCCTTGCCGTTGGTACCTGCTACATGAATTATTTTTAGTTCACGCTCAGGATTACCCATTTTGGAAAGAAGGCTTTCTATCCGTTTCAGTCCAAGATTCATGCCAAAACGTGTAAGGTTTTTAATATAACCGATTGTCGCAGAATACCTTGATTCTAAATTATTGATATTTTCAATTTCCTGATTTATTTTCTTTTGATCTATATTTTTATTATTCTTATCCATAATCCATCCAGTTTTCTAACAGCTTTACTTTCAGCTGCCTTCATATTAAGCCCTATAGACTCTATCTAATTTTAGTGTAAAAAGTAGAAAAGCGCTATTGCAGAGAGAGCATGTTAAGCGTAATTTGCGTAAAACGAGTGCAGACGCTAAAGCGT
>Ga0172378_10006895_pt1 | contig 10590 bp, 20 predicted proteins | sample GrowelOW332metaG_FD_119755 | JGI IMG/M metagenome (GOLD analysis project Ga0172378, IMG submission 119755) | Groundwater microbial communities from an aquifer near a municipal landfill in Southern Ontario, Canada - Pumphouse #3_1 metaG | ecosystem: Environmental > Aquatic > Deep subsurface >... | reverse complement strand
GGAGTCACCGCTTGAACCTATTTGTGCGGAGTAACCGCTTGAACCTATTTGTGCGGAGCTACCGCTTGAACCTATTCGTGCGGAGTGACCGCTTGAACCTATTCGTGCGGAGTCTCCGCTTGAACCTATTTGTGCGTAGTAACCGCTTGAACCTATTTGTGCGGAGTAACCGCTTGAACCTATTTGTGCGGAGTTACCGCTTGAACCTATTCGTGCGGAGTAACCGCTTGAACCTATTCGTGCGAAGTTACCGCTTGAACCTATTCGTGCGTAGTAACCGCTTGAACCTATTTGTGCGGAGTAAATATTTGTTTCTGTTGCCTCATCTTGATTTTGAATTGTTTTTTCGTAATCAAAATTAAGACTTGTCTCGACTAATTTTGCAAAACTAATTTTAGCACCGATTTTTAGCTTTTTAGTGCAGTATTTTTTATTATCGTCCGTTTTTGCCTCATCTAATGCCTCGACTTCCGCAAATTCGCTTATATTTCCATTTTCATCTACAAGCGGATAATACTCTAATACTTCCAACGGCTCTTTGCAAAAGTGTAGTCCGGCTTTGCAAATTTCCGCTTTTTCTTCTTCAAAAATTGTATTTTCCTTATATTGTTTATCTTTACATATTAAACCTTTTTTAAATGCTTTGTATCCTTTCATTATTCCACCTCCGTTATTAAATTTAATAAATCTTGCCACTCGTCAGGGTCATATGTTTCTTTAATAAACCAACCCTCCACGCTTTGCCTTATTGCTTTTAAAATCTCGTTATGCGTTTCGATAAGAATTGTGCTTTGCCGAAGCTCTCGGTTTTCCTCACGAAGTTGTTCCGCCATTGTCCGCCAGTATTCGGCATTACCTACTATTTCGCTCATAATTTATTCCTCCTCAAAATCTGTTTCTTCTGCGGTTTTTACAAATTTCTCAATACATTCTTCGCAAAAGTTTGCGCCACAAATTTCATAATATCTATCGCCGACATAAATTTCTTTCCCGCACTCGTCACAATATAATGAAATTCTTTCTTCCAAGTCGCACCCTTGCGTTACCAAGTGATTTTCCATTAATTGTCCTCCTTAATCTTCGTGATTATGATTTTGTCCTTTTCATAATCAAGTTTCACCAAGTCGTTCCTCTTAATTCCCGAAACCACTTGTGCCACCTTGTCAACAATCACATAGCAACTGTTTCCAAGTTTTACTACTTTCTTTTTTTCCATAATTTGCCTCCTTGTTGTACTAATAGTATATACCTTGTCTTTCTATTTGTCAATACCCTTTTATAAAAAAGGGCAAAAAAATAGCTGTCTTTTTTTTAAGACAGCCACTTTTCAACTAAAACGGGTTTTCTTCGTCATCGTCACATGGTTGCAACTTTGCTTTTCCTTTGCTTTCGCCCGTAGAGATAAACTCGACTTCGCTTGCTATAAGTTCGGTCATTTGTTTTTTCTCTCCGCCCTTACCTTCGTAAATTCGCATTTGAATTGAGCCGATCACGGCTACCTTTTTGCCTTTTGACGTGAACTTTGCAACCGCGTCAGCCAAACTTCGCCAAGCAATGCAGTTAAAGTAGTCACAACCACCCTCTTTGTCGCCAAACTTCGGGCGATTTACGGCTACGGAAAACTTGCAAACTTTAACCCCGTTTGCGGTTTCCGAAAGTTCCGCGTCTTTTACTAAATTGCCGATGATTTCAATTTTGTTCATAGTATTTCTCCTTTTTTAAATAATGTTTTTTGAATTTTGTCCCTAAATTCCATTAAAGGGACTTTGCGTTTTTCGAGTTCTTTTTGCCGTTTGTCGATTTCTTTCCAAGCGTGTTCAATTTTTTCAAGGTCGTTTTCCGTCTTTGCCAACTGATAACCCTTTGTGTCGCTTAAAGCAATTATCGGGTATTCGTGTGCCAAGTTTGCGATTGCCTTTCTTGCTTGACGCTCAGTTAAATTAAACCACACGCAAATATCCCATTTTGTAAGCCGTTCTTTTTCTACCAACATTAAATAAATGCTCGTCTTTATTTCCGATATTTTACTCATCTTTTTCGTTCTCCAAAAAGTCTTTAAATTTTTGCATTGCCCTCATTTGATAAATTGTGGGCTCGTTATTGCCTCTATACGCCACTTTAAGATGTAGTTTGAACAACTCGCCAATTTCCTTTCTTGCCTTGTTATAGCCTTGTTCTATGCCGTCACGGTAAGTCTTGTGGGGCTTGTTATTGTCAAGTCCGGACTTGCCCTTCCCTTGCCCGCCGATAGTTTTATTGCGAAGTTGGAACCCTGCGTTTGCGTAGTCCGCTATATATTTCTTTTCAAGTTCGTCTAGGTTTTCAAGTCTTGCGGGTGTTGTTGTTACATTCCAACCGCACGGGTTATCTTTACTTATAAGTTTATGCTTTTTAAGAGAAATGTCAATGTGTTGTTTGTAATCGCCGAGGTGTTGGGCAAGCCTTGTCAAAAGGTGCGTTGCCTGCCCGATATAGGCGTATTTAATGCCGTTTTCTTCTCTTGTCAATATGTATATCCCGCTATCTTCGGTAAGATAGGGGTTTACTTCGAGTAGCCGTTTTTTGTTTCGGTTCTCTATTGCGATTGCTCTTGCGTAATTATTCATTTTCGCCCCCTTTGATTTTAATAGGACGCCCAATTCTTGCGGTTTTCCTATAATTTTTGTACTCTTCCGTGTCATAACAAACATATCCTCTTTCGCTTATGTGCCTTGCGATTAAATTCCTATCAATTAATGACCTAATATATTTTGCTTTCGACATATTTGTCTTTGCAATTTTCCGTATTTCTTTAATCATTGCTTATTTATCCTCGCTTTCGTCATTTCTTAATTTTACTTGAACGCTGTCTTTTACCGTTGATATTTTTTGGCAAAGTTCATATGCTCTCGGAAATTCTTTTTTTAGTTTCGTGCTGTCAACCGACATCCTTTGTGTTTGGCAAACATAAGTTATCAATATTGACTTATCGGCACTTTCCCAGCTTTTTACATTTTGCGTCCTAAAAGCCTCGCATAATTGCTCTCGCAATTCCTTTGCTTTTTTCTCCGCCTCTTTGTATGCCGTTTCAATTTCTTTAAGTTCTACTTCCGCTTTTTCTATTTGTGCCTTTAAATCTTCGTCAATTACTAAAACTTTTTGTTCGTAAATTTCGTTGTTGTATTCACAATTTAACAACTTTTCGATTTCTTCGTCAGGCACTTTTTCGAGTTCAATTTCTCTAAAAGCATTTTCTTTTAAATCGTAGTGGTGGCACAAAAACTTACTTGCCCCTTTCCAATGAAACTCTTTGCCGTTGATAATATCGTCACCGCAATTCCTTGCCATATAGTCCAAAAGGCTAACTTGCCAAGCCACCGTGTCTTTGTAAATTTTCGATGTCGTTTTTGTGTCGCATATAAAAGCGTTTCCGTCCTTTGTAAAGCCCATAATGTCGCAAGTGCCACAAATAATCATACCGTTAAAATCAAGGGCTAACGGCTGTTCTCCAACCGCACAATCTAAATTCTTGCTCGCCCATTCTGAAAACTGTTCGCCTTGCGGTGTCGTTGGAGTATAGGCTTTTGAATTTAAAATGTTTTCAATGTCCTTATGAACCGTTTTGCCTTTGCTTGCCTTGTCTTTCAGTATTTCCTTTTTCACATCGGAATAGTCAGGGGCAAGTTTGTGCTTTGCCAAAAGTTCAGTTACCGATATGCTCGCAATATCTCCGTTTACAAGGTAAGTATGCGTTTTTTCCAATAATTCTATTTGCACTCCAAAACCCCCTCTAAACGATTAATATAATCAAATAAATTTGCAATAACAATACGCGCTTTAAGTATTTGTTCTAATGCGTCCTGTGTGGAATTGTCATTTTTTCCAACTTCTCCTATAATTGAGTTTAAATATAAAATTCTTTTCCCAAACATCTCAATTAATTCTTCTATTTTTTCCGCATAATCAAGCGTTTCTTTGTTGTCCATAAAGTTAATAACCTCTGACCAAAAACAATTTCTTTTATTATCTATACAATCAAGTATAAAAAATAATTCGCTTTTATCCGCACAATACATTGTCACTTTTTTTTCAAGTGCCGTAATTAATATTTCTAAGTCTTGTGTTAAAACTTTCATATCGTAAATCGCCCTTTCAGGGGTTTGGTCACTAAAATCAAACCTTTTATTCATTACATACATCGCAGTTCTCCAATATATCAAGTATTTTTATTTTGCCGTCTTCGCTATCCCAAGGAATATCTTCAAACAATTTCTCGCCGACGTAATAAGCTATTTCTCTACAATATCCAGTCCTCTTATCCAAGTCATCTATCAGCCAAATTGTGCCCGACCAATCTCTGTGGATAAAGGAAAATTCTTTTACCATATGTTCCAACAACATTTTTTCAAAAGGGGTTATTCTGTACTTTTTGCCCTTTTCGTTTATTATTTCCTTAATAAATGTCGAGTTCTTATCCTCAAAAGCAATATATTGATAATAATCAGAAAAAGCGTCAAGACTTTTTACCGTCTTGTCTGTGGGTACTCCCTCCGCAAACCAATTAATTGTGCCCTTAATAGGCTCAGTCTTAAAAGCGTTTAATTCGCCGTCTTTATCTCTTGCAATATAACAAAAGGTTTCCTCGTTAAGCAATATCGCTAATTGCTTTTCCTTTTCAGTTCTTGTCATTTTGTTGCCCTCCACTCTTTTCTTTCGTAACAATTACGAACTCCGCTTGCTGATATGTTAATTCTTCCAATGCCGTTACTTTAAACTTTCTTAAAATGTTCGCCTCGTTTGCCCCAAGTTCCTTTATCTTTTGAATTTGCTGTGCCGTGCAAGGCTCATTAAACTCAATAGGCAAGTCCTCTCCCGCATAAATGTATAAGCCTAAACCAAACATCGCTAAATTTTTTACTAAACAACGCATAATTGTTTTGTTCACATCAAACATTGTCGCCTTGTCAACTGTCTTTTCTTCGTATTCGCCTCTAAACTCTCTACGCTTTGTGTTAGGGTTGTACTCATATTTCTTTACCTTGTAAGAGTACGGCTCTTTTAACATCGCTTGATTTGCCCCGTCCATTACAGGCAACCAACACTCCCTCGTTTGCGTTCCAAGTGTTACCTTTGTAAATACCATAAACCCAATTCCGTCATCATACACATAGGGTAAGTTGTTTTCAAATCTCTCTATCTCATACGAAAACTCCTCATCGTGGCGTTTGCAAATTTCTTGAATCGCGTTCGCCCAACTCAAATAGCTTAACCCATTTTTTTGCTCAACATAATCATTTACATTGATTTGTGCCAATTCCCTAAACAGCCCGTTTTCCATTATAGCCTCCTTGTCCGCCTTTGCCCTCACATAAGGTCTTACAACTAATCGTAATTTTATTATATCACTATGTACTTTACTTGTCAATACTTTTTTTGCAATTTTATGTAATTATTTTTAAAATGGCAAATTTTGTGTTTCCCTTGCTTTCGAACGGTAGCTTTTCCCCTCAACCTTTAAGATAGCGTTACTCATTTCACCTATTCGGTCAACGGTGTGTTTCGCCCACCCTTTGTCGGTTATAAGTTCTTTTAAAGAGTAATTGCTTGTAAATATTGTCGGCTTTTTATTGTTGTACCTCTTATTAAGGACTTCAAACACTTTTTCTTGTAGCCAAAGGTCGCCGTCTTTTGCCTGCACCCTTTCCGTGCCTAAATCGTCAATAAAAAGAAAATCAATGTTTGTAAATCTTTTTATGTAAAACGCCTCGTCTTTGTCTGACTTGCCAAAGGTGGACTTTAATGTTTGCGAAATCTCGCCGAAGTTGGTAAAGAGAACTTGCCGACTTTTCTTTATAAGGTCGTTCGCCATACAAGCCGTAAGCCTTGTTTTGCCCGTGCCTGTGTCCCCGTAGAGAAAAATTCCATAGCCCTTATCCAAACACACGCTGTCAGCCTCGCAATACTTCTTGCAACGGATAAAGGCTGTATCAAAGGTTGCGTTTTCGCCCGTTTCCGTGTTTTGAAAACTAACATTTTTATACCGCTCGCCCATTAATGAGGCGGACTGTAAATCTTCGACTATCTTTAACCGCTTTTCTTCCTCGGCTTTTTTCTCTTGTAAAAGTTGTTTTTTTTGTTGGCAAACACAACACGCACGAACTCGGAAAGACTTGTCGGGCGAAACAAACTCTCGGGGAGTGTTGCAAAGTTTGCAATAAATCACTCCGTCCTTTAAATACTCATCGGCTTTTAGTTCGCCAATATCTTCACAAAAAAATGGTATCATTTTCCCCCTCCTTACTCCAAATAATCTATGGAGTCCAAATACTCTTGGTCTTTTTTGCTTAAAGGCTTTTTAACAGTTTGAGTTTCTTGTTTGTTGTTGTTTTCCCAAGTAATGAATTTTTGTTTCCAATTCTTAACATTTAAGCCTTTCCCGTCTATCCAATTTCCGACTGTATAATAATCAAAGAATTTCCTTGCTAAATCAGTTCGCTTGCGTTGTTCCGCATAGGCTAACACCTCCTCGTAAGTAGGGGGAGTAAATTTTTTTTTGGCGCATATATTATTAGTTATTTGTTTATTAGTTAATTGATTATTAGTTATTTGTTTATTAGTATTATATTGTATTCGATTTTCTATGCCTAGAATTTCTACCCCTTGTTTTTCTATGCCTTGTTTTTCTATGCCTTGTTTTTCTATGCCTTGTTTTTCTATGCCTTGTTTTTCTATGCCTTGTGGGGTTTCATATATTTGATATATGTATTCAATGCGTCCGCTTTTAGTTTCATTCGGGAATTTTTTCTCTATTACTAAATATCCGTATTTTTTCAACTCCGCCAATGTTGAATTAATTGCGGAAATACTCTCTTTGCATATTTTAGTCAAGCCCTCCGCCGAATAGTCCCAATTATCAGGCAAAGAAAACATTTGCGACAAAAGCCCTTTTGCCTTTAATGATAAATTCATATCTCTAAAATGAAAATTAGACATTGTCGTAAAGTTTTTTGATTTGTTTACTCTAATTACCGCCATATTTTTACTCCTTTAATGTGCTTTCAATCAAGTGTTTAATAACCTCGACAGTCCACCCGTTGCCCAAACACTTATATGCTTGACTGTTACTTATGCAATTCATATCGTACCACTCGGGAACAGTTTGCAACCTCTTGCACTCGTTTACGGTTAATTTTCGGATAATGTAATAGCCGTCTGCAAGTTTAATAGGATATTGCTTGCCGTTGTTTCTCTGTTATTCTTTTGCGCAATGCTCCAATAAGTGCAAGGACTTCCGCCGATAACCCAATCAACGTCCTTGTGTTTATTAAAATCAGCTTTAAATACATCTCCCAATTCTTTAATATCTTGGAAGTTATGCGTTGCGACTTCAACCGCATATTTGTCAATTTCGTAGGCACAATAACTTTCAATGTCAATGCCTAACTCCTTAAAGGCTATTCGCCCGCACGCCATACCGTCATAAAGACTTAATACTTTCATAACAACTCCTTTAAATAATAAAACCTCGCAACTAATCATAGTGTGGGCTACTTTCGTTGCAAGGTCTTTTATTTCCTTAATAAATATTCAGTTCTCTTAACAAGCACCCACATACTTATCAAGGATAACTCAATTATAACACCGTTGTTTTGATTTGTCAATACTTCTTAAACAAAAACCCCACGATTTTTTAATTCGCAGGGCTTTTGCTATATAGGAGGTGTGCTGAATGAACTGTGTACTCTAATATTATACCACAAACAATTTAAAAGTCAATATCTTTGTAAAAAATATCCAGTATTATTTTTTGCGGTTTTAAGGCTTGTAATAACAAAGTCGGATATTTATTCAAGGAAAAGTCTTTCGTGGCACAGCGTGGCGATTATGAGCCTTTAAATTGATTGTGCGTGGCTTTCGTCCGTCCACTCATTAAAGCAATCTATAAAATTTATTAAATCAACATAAAAATGCTTGCGGTAAACCCGTGAACAAGTTTCGCCCGAAGTAAAGGAAGTAACGGCGGTTGTAAAGATTGCAGTAAGGCTCATAACGATACTTGTAATTTCGGCAATGCCAAAACCGTCTTTTACTTTATAGGTCAAGTAAGCGAAAAGTCCGCCGATAAAGATAGCCATTAAAATCTTTCGGGCATAAGCCATTTTTTTGTAATTGTTACTACCGTCTTTAATAGCGTGACAGCCGTTATTTTCTACTGCCCCTAATATTGTTTCGGGTTGGTTTTCTTCTATTGGCAGAGAGCCGAATAAGAGCCGACATAAGCGTTTGCGTTTGTGTTTTGGAAAAAACAATAATTTCTCGTTATCGCCCTCGCCTATTGAAAGGTGTTCAAGCGACATTATGTATTTTTCGTCTTTATCACGCAAGGTTTCAAGTTCGGCAAGGGAAATTCCCAATGCCCCGCACTCGTTTTCTAAATATCGTGTTTTGCGTTCTTCAAACTCAAACTTACAATATTTTCTTAATTTGCCTATTTTTCTTTCTTCGTTTATACGGCTTGCTTTTTCGTCATAAGCCGTTTTATTTAAAATATAGCTACTGTCTTTTTGCCCAAAGGCGTCGCCGTCGGGGAAGTATATGCAATGAGCGACAATTTGAATTATCGCCAATAAAATAAAGTCGATAATATCGAAACTGTCGCTTATGCATAAGTCAACGACATATAGGAGAAACAAGGAAGCTATAAGGGCAAGCGTTAAAGTCCAAGTTCTTGTTCTAATGGCAAAAACTCGTGTTTTCGCATTACTAACATAATCAGTTTTCATATTTTATTTTTTCCTTGTGATTTTTTCTAATGACAATTTCTCGCCCAAAGGTTTGCGAATAACGGAAAATACCGAGCCTGCCGAAAGGCTGGCAAGGATAAGCCCTACTGTGCTTTGCAAACTTGCCAAAGATGTTGTGCCAAGCCAAGTAACAATGTATAGAATTGCGAAAGGCAAAAGCACCATTAATCTTTGGTAAATGTCGTTTTTAAGTTTATGGGCGTTTAAAGTCAAACTAATAGATTGTTTATCTTCGGGCGAGGTTGCCTCCGCAAGTTGTTGTAAAAGCGTATCGTATTTTTTCCGATAGCTTTTTTCAAACAAGCTTTTTGCGGTTAAAATTAAAAAGACAAGTAAGACAATGCCCGAAAGCGTTAATTTATATCCGACAGAGTTGTCGGGGGAAATGCAATTTACCACAATTACAGCAGAACTTCCACCCAAGCTAAAAGCAAAGTCGCATATAGTGAAAATAATATAACGAAATTTATCACTCATTGCTTACCTCTCGATTGCGGTTTTCTTTGCAACGGGGGTGGCAATTTCGGTGGCTTGTTCGACAACCTCAATCTTTTCGGTATAAGTGGGCGATTTTGCGTTTTCGATTGCCTCTTTTAATGTGGCTTTTGTTTCGTCGGTAATTCCTATTGAATTGTCAAAATATGCCGAAAGGCTTTCAAGTATTTTAATCAATTTATCGTACTTGCCCGACACTTCGTCAAGTTCTTTTTTGATATAGCCGTTTGCCTCCTCCGTTACTTTTTTAAGTTCGCTGACAACAATAGGCTGAATACTTTGGGAAAAAGCCATAACTTTTACTTTTTCAACTCCCTTTTCGGTAGCGGTTTCCGCTATTTTATCAACATTAATTGAAGATATTGTTTTTTTAAACGCCCCGCTTAACGCCCCGCTAATTACGACACTTAAAATTGCGGATACTGAAACTCCGCCGAGCAAGGGCAAAACCCATTGCCAAATAGTGTTTAATATTTCTTCCATAAAAACTCCTTATAATTTTATTGGTAATTTTGTAATAGGGTTAATGGCGATTTTAAGTTTTTCGTCATACTCAAAACAATTTTTGCCAATGCCCTTGCATTTTTTTTTCGTTTTGTCAAAATAGTCGCAAGTTAAACAGTCCACGCTTGTTTTGACTTTTTTAAGATTTATATTGTAAAGCATTTTAAAACTCCTTAATCTTTGTTAGGCTCAACTTGTGTCAGCCCCGAATAAAGCTGTTGTAGTTTTTCTTGATGATTTAACTCGTCTGAAATTATCTCGTCAATTACGCCCTTAATAATACCTTTGTCCGCTTCGTCTAACTCGCTATCTTTTACAGTTTTTAAAAAAGCGGTATAGTCTTCAATAGCTTGTGCCTCCGCTTTATTGTTAAATTGAATTGCTTTTGCGACTTCTAATAATGATATTTTTTCCATATTTACTCCTTATAGATACTTTTTAATCGTGTTTGGTACTTCGGACAAAGCCGAGGTTTGCAAGTCGCGAAGGCTTTTATACCAAGCCAAAACGCTTGCATGTTCCTCGTCTGTTTCCACAATTATGCCATAATAGACATTGCTTTTGTAAATGTCAAAGGCTTTAAGTAACGGCTCTCGTAACTGCCGTTTTAAAGCGGTTTTAAACCCTTCGTCTGGTATACTGTCAACGCAACTTATTGTCGCTACTTTTCTTGATAAAACTTTCATTAATTTGTTCCTCCGAGAGTTATTATTTCTTGTGTAACTGTAACTTCCGCACCGTATTCAGCGTTTGTATTGCCTTGTATAGTTTCCGTTCCGTTAGTATATTCAATATATTTTGTGGGTGT
>Ga0172378_10006893_pt1 | contig 10592 bp, 10 predicted proteins | sample GrowelOW332metaG_FD_119755 | JGI IMG/M metagenome (GOLD analysis project Ga0172378, IMG submission 119755) | Groundwater microbial communities from an aquifer near a municipal landfill in Southern Ontario, Canada - Pumphouse #3_1 metaG | ecosystem: Environmental > Aquatic > Deep subsurface >... | reverse complement strand
GGGGGAGCTTTTTGCCGAGAAGGATGCCGAGAGCAAAGAATGGGGGCGTGAGGAGCGAAACCCAGCCGAAGAGATTTGGGTAGAGATTCCAGTTTGCAACGGCATCGATAGCGGCGATGGCGATTGCGGTCATCGTAATCGGCGTTCCTACGCTATCCTTTTTAGGCCCTATGGCGGCGGCTCCGAGAAGGATCGCCAACGGCAGGCTTGCTCCGGTGAACGGCATCTCTGAATATTTTGCAAAGTAGGTAAGCGGAAGCGTAATCGCGAATACGAGCCCGGATGCAATGATGCTTCCTATGAAGACGAGTGCTGTTTGGGCAAGTCCCCAGCGCTTGTTCAGGTTGTATGTCGCAAAAAGGAATCCCGCAGCAAAGAGGAGAAACGAAAAAACGCCAGGAAAGAGGATCCAGCTTGTGAGAAGCGCTCCGATGCTCGATTCTTGAGGGATGAAGAACAGCCGGTAGATGAGTACGTTTTTTGTGTAGGCGTTGATGTACCGGTAGAGTTCCGCTTTGTATAGCTTCTCATCGGGGACTAAGTTCTTCTCGATGACGTAGCTTTCCTTGCCGGATGTTTCCCACCATTTCTTGAAATCGGATTTCATCCGTTCTACGTGCTTTTCGGGCACGAGCGGAAGATTTTTTTCATGATATTTGTCTAGATAGCTGTCGAGTTCTTCTTGATGGATTTTGTCTGTCGGTTCGACGCCTACGTCGCGGAAGGCCTGGGCTCCTTCCTTTTCCCAGAAGGCTTCAAAGCGGGCTTTTGCACGGTGTTCCCGCATTGCTTCTTCGATGTGCGGAGAAATGGTGAGGACTCCGTTGAATACAGCGAGAAAAAGGATGAACAATACGCACAGGGCATATTTTGTCTTGCAGAACGAAAGAGCTTTCTTTACAAGGAGCTTCATCCGCTCCTTTGAAATGAAATTCGATTTGATCATAATATTCGACTATTTTTTGACGTTTTCGCCGCGGTATTCCCGGAGCTGGTTCCACAAAAAGTCCGTGTTGACGTCCCGGTAACCTAACGCGTTCACTTTTTCTCGCAATCTATGCGCGATGTTGAACAGGTTCTCGCTTTTCTGCATCCGTTCAAAGCTATCAAAAGTAGTGAGCTGGTCGATCCAATCGTGGATTTCCGGGAATTTCTCGTTGTTGAACAGGTTCTTTCGGCCTGTGCGGATGTGTTCCAGATACCGTTCCGTAATATGGTAATTGTCTTCTACGAAAATTTTCATAGAGTCGGGGAACGGATTGTGACCCGTGAGAAATTCGTGCATGATGACGCCAAAACTGAAATAGTCCACGGAGCTCGACAGGTTTTCGCCCATTACGGCTTGTTCTGGAGCGCTGTAACAGGGCGTGAGCTGTCCGCCGTATTCGGTGACGCTTTCGCGAAGTTTGGCCTGCGCATAACCGAAATCGCACACAAGGATCTTGTGATTGTTGATGTGCGTCGGGTCTTGGCAGAGCATTAGGTTCTTTGGCTTCAGATCTTTGTGTATGATCTGATAGTAATGGAGCTGGCTAATCGTGTTTGCAAGGTATGCTATTTGTGCAATGCGCTGAATGAGTTCTTCTTCTGGGATTTCCGTTTTGAATGTCTTGTCCAGCGAGCAGCCCTTGATAAGCTCCATTTTTAGATAGGGGAGCCGACCGGCGGTGCCGCCGCCGAAGCTTTGCACGACACCTTCGATGTTCGTTGCCCGGATCAAGTTGTTGATTCGGATTTCATCTTCGAAGGAACTCGTGATCATATTCAATCGGTGCAGTTGGTTCTTGCCGGGAGCGACCCAGTATTTACAGAATTTCAGAACGATTTCGCGCTCGCCGTGTTTATCTGTGTCTCCGATCCGCTCAATCCAGTACCTTGCCCGGAAAAGATCATTAGTCCCGTCTTTTGTAAGGCGGTCCGTGAGTTGTATTTGCTCTACGGCTCCGCTATGGAGGTAGACGGGATTATGGTCGAGCCACCATTGGTAATCGTCCAATGTATAATGTTCGCGCAGGGCGAGCTTGCGTGAACATCTATCGAGAAATTCTGAGAATTTGTTTTGAATCACAGTTGAAATTTAGCTATTTCAAATTCCCGAAGTCGTGAACGCCTGTGGCGGATGGTATTTTCGGATGCTTTTCCAATGCTTTTGTAACAAACGAGTAGGCCTCGTTGACGTCATCGGTCATGTAGAAGATGTTAAGATCCTCTGCGTTGATCATCCCGGTATCGATCAAGAATTGCCAATTGATGAGCTTTTCCCAATAGGCTTTTCCAAATAGGACGACCGTCATTATTTTGTACAACTTATGAGTCTGGATGAGCGTGAGTGTTTCGAAGAGCTCGTCGAGCGTGCCGAATCCGCCGGGGAATGCGATGAGTGCGCGTGCTTTGAACAGGAACCAGAATTTGCGGATGAAGAAGTAGCGGAATTGCATATTGAATGCCGGCGTAATGTACGGATTCGGATGCTGCTCAAAAGGCAGTTTTATATTGAATCCGATGGATGTCGTGCCTACGTCGTATGCTCCGCGGTTTCCGGCTTCCATAATTCCCGGGCCTCCGCCAGTGCAAATAGCATAACCTTCGCGGCGGCAGTTTGCCCATTTTCCCAATCTTTTGCTCAGTTCATGGGCCTTGTCATAGTATTCTGCGACAAGGGAAAGCCTTTTTAATTTGGCGATTTCTTTTGGATTCTTTTCTTTTTTAAGGCGCTTCTTGATTTCGCTTGGAGGAAGCGTGCGCGCCGAGCCGAAGAGGACTATTGTATTGCGGATGTCTTCCTTTTCGAAAGTGACATCGGGGGCAAGGAATTCGGAAAGAATGCGAACTTGACGACCTGCGTCACTTTCTAAGAAGGCTTGATTCTGATGTGCTAAAACGGGTTCTTGACTCTTGATAGGCATAAAAAGCTCCTTTATGGGTTCAAAATACACTAATTTCGAAGGATGGGAAAGTCTTTTTTAGGGATCATGTCATGGATGCTTACATGTAATTATTTTGAAGAATTCGTCTGAAGACGCCCACAACCAAGGAAGCCCTTTTGGAACATTTGGTATTTATTATAAGGGACAATTTCTAACGCATGAATTGATGACAGAAACAAAGTTTAGATCTTTAGTTGAAAAAACTATCGTCTAACAAACTGCATGAACTTGATGGCCGCCTCATGCGTTCCCGGAGGCTCGTTGCTCAGGCCCTGCGCGCAAAGTATGTGGGTTTCTTTTGACTGAAATTTTGGTTGCTTGCAGTGGATTTAAGATAAAAAAGCCTTGAATCAGCAAATTAGATTGGCAATCAATTTCATAGTTGGTTTCACGGAAGTAAAATTCCATTTACGGCTCATTTTTTGTTTATGGCCCCCACAAAAAGTTCCTATAATTATCACCGGCAGGGTTTAAATCATGGGAAACAATGAAAAGCAAAGCATCGAATTACACCAAGGGTTACCTCACAAAAGGAAAAGGTCATTATGCAAAAAATCATTATTGATGCTCGATGTTCTGTGAATCCCTGTAAAGTGTATGTCTTCAAATTGATAGATGATTCAAATGCTGATTAATGAATAAAATTTCTTTTTTCCAGGTGGGAGTTATTATTATGCAATCCAGTGAGGTAAAAAATGAAAAAGATTTTGTTCCTTCTTCTTTTGAGCCTTATGGCTCTTTCTGCGTGTCGCAATTCCGAAAAATCGGATTCGGATGCCCAGTCTTCCGTGAAACAAACGTCATCTCTTCCGAAAAATCTTCGTCCCGTCGAGGAACTTTCGCCGGATGCCCCGCAAAAGAAGGAGGTTATGTATGACACGATTCCCGCTATTAACTCTCGTAGTACACCTATCATTATTGGTGGTCCGGGGACATCTGCAAAAGAGAGGGCCGCTCTTAGGTCCGATATTCAGCGGGTTCTTGATACTCTTCGCTTGCGTTGATTTTTCTTATTCTCAAGCGTCTACATCTATTTGGGCTTCAGTTTGTGGACTTACAGAGTCTAATGCTCAGTATGCTGTTTCTCGTTTTGAGTCTATTTGTGATACTGCTTATGGCGGTGGTTCTACATTTAGTGGGGGTATATCTACTGATCAAATAGATTCTAATGGTACTTGGACATATTGCGCAAAGTATTCTTGCAACGGTTGTACATCTGCTAAAGTCCAGGCTCAGAAGAGTACATTAACTGACTCTTGTACTGCCGAGTGTCTTACTACTAATTTTATATGTTCGGCGACAGGTGCATTTACTTATAATTTTAACTTAGCCGATTGCTCCGAAACTCCCATCACAACCGGTGTCTGTGCGGAGTCCTCCTCTTCTTTTGAGGAGTCCAGTTCCTCCGTGGAGGCATCATCATCCATGACTGGTAACGAAGAGAAGTCCTCCTCTTCCGCGCAGGGGAACATCAGTTCATCCTCTCAAAACGGACAGGTTCCCGAAGCGGTCTGCTATGCGGTTTCCAACAAGACATGCAGGAATTGGTTTGAGAACCAGGGATACTTTTTAGAACTTCCACGGTTTGCGGGGACTCCGACATTTAAAAATCGATACTACGAGCCATCGTGTAAAATTGTTGACGGCGTTAAATACCTCTACCTAAAAACAAACATTCCTTTCGTCTATTACACCTATCAAAACGACTGTTACAAAACTTCAGCGTGCTCCGGAACCAGGAGAACGGTATATTTATACATGTGTTTGTTCACCAATCAGAACGACTGTGCCGTTTATGACGCAAACGGATACATATCAGGCCTTGAATTTGACTGCAGCAGCACTCATTGTACAGCAAGAAATGTGACAAATGAAATGATTTTGGGTAGGAGACTCGCGCCATCCAACGTCACAGAAGAACTGGTCCTGGGCATAGCCAATGATCTGGCTGTAAGCAAGGGATTTTCAAACATAGAAAGCTTTATAAACACGCTGAATTGCACAGAGACATCCTCCTCCTCGTCTGTGACGGAGCTATCTTCCTCGTCGGTCATCAGTTCCTCCAGCACGTCCGGCGGCGACAGCTCGGGCTCCGTGAGCAGTTCCAGCGGAGGCTCCTCCGAATCATCCTCTTCAGGCGGCGAAGGAACAGGTTCTTCTTCCTCCGGTAGCGAAGACACCAGTTCTTCTTCCGGGGATCTCTGCCCGCAGCATCCCCTTGCGAGCGTCCCTGCAGACCCGCTCTCCGCCTGTTTCAGCTATGGTGGCTTATGCTACAAATGCAGTTCGGACCGGGGCAGCGACTGCGGGAGCGAATGGCTGTGGATTTATAGCTTCAACTCAAGCAATGTCGGCTGGTGGTATGAGGAGGTCGACTGTTCTACCGGAGAGGCAGCCGCATCGAGTTCGTCAGGGGTGGGGGAGTGCCCTTCGCATCCGCTGCGCTATGTGCCGAGCGATCCGCTGAATACCTGCTTCAGCTATGGCGGTACATGCTACAAATGCAATCCGGACCGGGGCAGCGACTGCGGGAGCGAATGGCTCTGGATCTACGATTTCAATGCGAGCAATGTCGGCTGGTGGTACACGGAAGTGGACTGCTATGATCCATTTGAAGAAGAGGGACAATGCCCGGAAGAGTTCTATTTACAGAAGAGTGCTGCTCAAAGCGGCGGGCAACCTGATACGGAATCATCTGAAAGTTCTGTTGAACTCATTCTACAGACTAAATTTTATGACGCCCTTGGACGCCGGCTTACGAACAGCCCTAAACCCAGACAGGCTTTATACTCCTTGAAGACTAACACAATCCGTAAAATGGACGAAGAAATCTCTCTGACCGGAGAAAGTTATGTTTATATTCCGATAGAACTTTTTCAGGGGAATAGCCGGGCCTTGATGAAAACATCAGGAACTGTAGAATCATGCGGCACGGCCTGGAACATTCAAAATGATTCCATTTGCGATAGCGATGGCTCATGGGATTTTTTGGGAAAAAAATGCGGGGTAGAGGGCGTGGACTACGGGGTGTATAACAGCGAGGGAGGAATGGATGTTGGCGTATATTGTGGCATGACTTATTTTATGCCACAATGGAGCACTAACGGTGTGCTTGTTAAACAACTTGAAACGGATACGATTGGAACGTGTGACAACGGAAGAAATAAGATGAGGGTAACATTTCAAATCCCCGTGGAAACAAGAATCTTAAGAGATTATTATGAAGTGGCTCCTGTCGGTTATCAGTTTGATGACGGGTTTGTTGTTTCGGATTCTCTACACGATTCCATAGACTGGCACGAAAAAGGACACCAGAGATTTTATCATTGCCTGATTGATGAAAATAGGCTTGATCGTGCCATTGTATTTACAATGGATGTCTGCGCAAGTGATTACACATGTGATGGAAACGTTTTTTATCCTAAAAACGAAACAAGAGACACATTTAACAGTTTATACAAAGCTGGGAAAAAAGGCCTAAAAAACAGGGACGAAAAAGAATGGCTTCAGATGTGCGGGTGGTATCATGACAGATACGGACATGCGGATGGCCCAAGGGATCCGGACACGCACAAGCATATAGACCCTTATGACATTTCATGCCCTAGTGCCGAAGAACTGGAACAAGATTACGATTTAAGTGGCTGTGAATCGGAATGATGTTATAACAAAAAATTTTTTATGAAAATTAAATATCCATGCTGTTGTATTGGGCTCTGTCTTTTTCTTGTTGTATGCATTCATGCGGCGGAAACGAAATCGTCAGAAGGTAGTTCTGCCGTTGAGCTGTGCGCTTACTATGTAGATGAAAATGATTTTGAACTCCATAGTTTGAATGGCTTAAAATTTCTTCCAGATTCAGATTGGGTTTACCCGGATTCAATAGTGTGCGAAAAAGGTCATGTTTGTTCAACTTTTTGGGAAACGATTTTTGACGTGATTCTTCCTAATAATGATACTAGTCATGGCTTCTGTGATGGACTTAGGATTCCTCATTTCGCTGAGACAAAAGAAATTCGACACATCGCCCCAATTGACGAAATAGAGCTGCTTCAGCGAAGATTTTTTAGCAAAGGTAGAATGCCCCATGCGCAGGAATACTTCAGAAAACATTATGGAGAAAAACTAAAGGGAATAACAACAACTGGCATCGAAAGTTACGATAAAATAAAGCTTAAGCATGAACTTAACGTGAAACTGGTCGGCGAATGCGGCCCTCTGGTTGTCGATGAATACTGCATTTCAGAGAAAAATGGTCCTGAACTTCTTGAAACTCAATTTGTAGATTTCTTGCCCGTAACTAAGTTTACAGGGATAGATTGCAGCAAAGGTTATAAAGTCATTAAAAGGCTGGAACTGGACTTCGGGGATTATGGGGAAAAAATCATGGGGCCGTACACGGAATCCAGTGTCTGCAAAAAAACACCGGCCATCAGATCAAACATCCGGCTGCCCAGATATGAAAGCATCGACCTGTCCAATATGGCTTCAATGCGCCAAAAGGATCTGAGTCCTTTATATGGAAAAACGATTCCCGTAAGATGGGACGCCGAACTGCAGTGCGGTTCCAGCACAATCAAAAAAAACGGAAAATATCTTATCCGCATAAAAGGCAAATGCTCGGAAGAGGAAGAAAATATCGAACATCATGAATTTTCCATTTCATCTTTTAGCCAGGCATGGCCTGTATCTTATGAAGAGGATTCCTGTGTCGTTTTTTCGGAAGAGAAATGAGGATATAGTGGCTTAATTTTTTGAGACAGAAAAGTCAGGTTCCTTAGTTGAAGAACAAAAGTTAAATTCAACCACAAAGGAATCAGAAAATGAAGAACAGCGACGATTTCAAACCGGCAAGCAGCCGCGACAGCATCAACGAAACGTCTCAGAGAACCCGCAGGATTCTTGACGACGCTTTCAAGACAAAGGTCGTTCTGGCGGCTCTCCGCGAGGACAAGACTCTTGCGGAACTTGCATCCGAATTCGAAGTCCACCCGAACCAGATCTGCCAATGGAAGGCTTTCTTTCTGCAAAATGCAAATTCCGTTTTCAGCGGTCCCAAGGACGAGAAGAAGGAGATCATGCGCCTTGAAAAGGAACGCGACGAGCTTCACAAGGTCATCGGCAGGAAGGAGATGAACATCGATTTCTTAAAAAAAATTTGAAGAAATCGGGACTGCTGTAAGGGCGGATATGGTCGATCCAGACGATAAGAAGCACTCGATCAAGGAACAGCGCGAGCATCTCAGCATCAGCCGCAACGCTTATTACTACGAGCCCAAGGTCTCGGAGTCCAGGCAGATGCTGATGCGCCGCATCGATGAACCGTATACGGAAAATCCTGCGGCTGGCCAGCGTTCGCTGCAGACCTCGCTTCTGCGCAGATATGGCGTCAAGGCGGGCCGCAGGCTGATCCGTCACCTGATGGATATCATGCAGATCGCGTCCCTCGCCCCGAAGCCGTTCCTGTCCGCCCCGGACACTCAGAACAAGAAGTATCCTTATCTCTTGCGCAATGTTGTCATAAATCGAGTGAATCAGGTCTGGAGCGCCGACATCACCTACATCAGGCTGAAGGACGGATTCGCCTACCTGACCGCGGTCATCGACTGGTACAGCAGACGGATTCTGAGTTGGTGGCTTTCAACAACATTGAGCACTGATTTTTGCGAAGAGTGTACTCGCGAAGCAATCGAAAAGTACGGCTGGCCGGAAGTGTTCAATACAGATCAGGGATGTCAATACACCTCGGAGCAGTTCACCGGGATATTCAACTGGGAAGGATGCCCCGCCAAGCTAAGCATGGATGGCAAAGGACGCGCCTACGACAACATTTTCGTGGAACGGTTCTGGAGGACGCTCAAGTACGAGGACGTCTATCTGAAGGGCTACGGGACCGTCGCGGAGTGCAGAAAGGGCTTGGGTGCGTTTATATGCAGATATAACGACATCCGCGAACATTCCTCCCTTGACGGGAACACTCCGTCGGATATATATTTCGGAAAGGTCAGGCTTGAAAGAGTCGCCTAGGAAAAAAGATCAACTAAGAAACGAGTTTTTCCTGTTGAAAAAAGTGGACCACTTCATGTCGCCAAGAAATATGAAGATACGATTGGGTCGTTAAGTAATTATGATCATTGCTACGATAGAATGGTTTCAATGATCAACGATCATGATCGCATACTAGATTTGGCCTGTGGGCCGGGAAATGTAAGCAGATACATAAGATTGAGGAGAAATGTGTCCATCACTGGCTATGATTTGGCCGATTCGATGTTGGAGATTGCAAAGAGAAACGTGCCGGATGGAACTTTTCTAAAAAGATCGATAGTCGATTTCGAAGAAGGCAGCAAGTTTGACTGGATTATAAATGCCTTCGGTTTCCCATTTTTAGACAGGGGTCAAAGACTAAAGTGCATCGAGTGCTGTTCGCGGGCGCTTAAAACCGGTGGCCATCTCTATCTAAGTTTTATGGATGGAGATAGGGAAGGTTATGAGAAGACTTGTTTTACCGGGGATAAGGAAATCTATTTCATTTACCACGATAAAAAGGAAGTCTTGTGTGAATTGAAGAAAAATAGATTTGAGACGATTGATGAATGGGAGCTTGACTTTTATGAAGGAAATGGGAAATTTTTAAAGGACGTTGTATTCATACTGAGAAAAACAGCCTAACAACAGTATGAACTAGACGATGCGCTCAGGCAGTGTTTTCGGGGAAACGGGATCGTTTGATACTAAGCGCTAAAGCGTCATTGATTGTAGTTAGTTATTTTGACAAGTAAACTTATCAATGTGACATTCGTTTTGCACAATGCTCGCGGAGTTTCATGACCGCAAGCTGATTTTTAGAGGTGTCTTGATTTATGCTTTGGGCTGCGGTGTAAATTCGCTAGGGATTGTTACGAAATGCACGAAGGCCCGAATCTGTAGTTTAGTGCGTTAAGAAACGAAGTGGGTGTATTGTTTGCGGCTATGAGCGGTAAATAAGGTGCGGATGAATTTTGAGAGCTGCCTAATAGTTATTTTTCTTTGTGAAAATGAGGTAAATATGAATTCTTCCATTTGCATTGCCGATGAAAATTGCGTGGACGATCTCGTCCTTCTGTTGAAATCCTTGTTTACACAGGAAGCGGAATTCTGTTTTGACGCGGAGGCTCAGAGGAAGGGGCTCCTTGCTATTCTGGCGGCTCCTTCTGTAGGGACAATTTTTGTCATTAAGGAAAATGAAAAAATAGTGGGAATGGTGAGTTTACTTTATACGGTGAGTACTGCGCTTGGCGGCCGTGTGGCGCTTTTGGAAGATATGGTGATCGAGAAGTCGTCAAGAAAGAAGGGCTATGGCAGGATGCTGTTGAAGGCCTGTCTTCGCTATGCAAAGGAAAATGGATGTCTGAGAGTCACGCTGTTGACGGACCGCGATAATGATGTCGCGATCGCATTCTACGAATCGGAGAGCTTCCGCAAATCGCCGATGGTTCCGTTGCGGCTTGTCTACGGATCCTGATGGCAGGATGAGCACTCTGCTGGCGGCGGCGTTTGCGCCATGATGTGGAACCACTGCCCGAGTTCTAATATCTCATTCGCTTCGGATTCATCGGCTGCTTTCAGTTGCAGGGCGCGGATTGCATCATCTATTTCATTCATAGTAAATGTATATCCCGAAGT
>Ga0172378_10006890_pt1 | contig 10593 bp, 8 predicted proteins | sample GrowelOW332metaG_FD_119755 | JGI IMG/M metagenome (GOLD analysis project Ga0172378, IMG submission 119755) | Groundwater microbial communities from an aquifer near a municipal landfill in Southern Ontario, Canada - Pumphouse #3_1 metaG | ecosystem: Environmental > Aquatic > Deep subsurface >... | reverse complement strand
TTTATAAAAGATAATTCTTTACATGTTAAAAAAATATCCTACAGTTAAAAACCATAAGATATTAATATTTTTTATTGCTTCTTTTATTTTTAATGACCGGTAAGTGGAAAATTTACGTATATAGGACAGTTCCAAATACGTTATGATGTTCTTTTCTGTGGAACATTTGTTGCAATATTACCAATTATGATTGTCTTTATCAGTTTGCAGAAATATTTCATTAAAGGAATTATGAGTGGTGCAGTAAAGAGTTAATGATGAATCTAGTAAAAGAATAAAGAAATTACTATAGTGAAGAAATGATGCTGGCTCGATAGACCAGTTATTATAAGGAGAACAAATGAGAACAATAGGCGAAATCAAAAAGGACCTTGAGCGTAAGATGGAAGCAGAAATGCTAAGAATTGGCTCAAATATACCTTACACTCCCGATCCTAAAACAGGAATGTATGAAGATATGGGCGCAAAAGACATCTGCTGGTGGACCAATGGTTTTTGGCCAGGAATGTTGTGGCAAATGTTTCAAGACACCGGTGATAATCGATATAAGGATGCTGCACAGAGTGCTGAAAAGAGACTCGCTCAAGCATTTGATAGTAGTTTTACTGGTCTGCATCATGATGTAGGTTTTATGTATTTCATGTCAGCTGCGGTAGATTATAATCTTACAAAGAATAAGCAATCGTACGAAACAGCTTTGCTCGCTGCAACGGTTCTTGCTGGAAGGTATAATCCTCGTGGAAAATTCATCAGATGTTGGAATGATAATAAAACAGGATGGATTATTGTTGATTCCCTGATGAACTTGAATTTGCTCTATTGGGCAAGTGAAGTAACGGGTGACCCTCGATTCCGTTACATTGCAGAAGATCATGTTGATACGGTAAAAAAAGTGATTGTTCGAGATGATTGGACCTGTAATCATATTGTCAGTCTCGATCCAACTGATGGCTCAGTACTTACACTACCAAAGTGTCAAGGAATTTCTCCTGATACACTGTGGACACGAGGTCAGTCCTGGGGTTTATATGGTTTTACAGTGAGTTATAAACACACCAAGAAACCTGAATATCTTGAAACAGCGAAGAAAATTGCAGATAACTTTATTGCGTATGCAAAAAAGTGGAATTATCGAATTCCTTGTGATTTCCTTCAGTCGGAAGAGGACGGATTAGATGATAGTACGGCTCAGTGTTGTGCAGCTTGTGGCCTTTTAGAATTAGCTGATATCACAGGAGACCAATCATATAAGAAAGAAGCTCTTCAGTTAATTCTGAAGGCTGATGAACTCTTCTGTAATTACGATCCTCAAAAAGATGGTATTGTTTGGAGAGGTACTGCAGCTTATCATGCAAAAGATGAGGGCAAGAATATTCCTATCATTTATGGAGACTATTTCTTCATTGAGGCAATTATGAGACTCTCTGGAAAATATGTTGAGATTTGGTAACCATGAGAAAATTTGATTCATAAAGGATAAGGCTGCGCTTCATGCGTAGCCTTATTTGAGTGTGTATGAAATGATGGTGTATTGACAAAAATGCTCATTCTTTTTATATTACATATACTCATATGGGAATATGAGTATTTAAGGAGTTCCTCGTGCAAAATTCTCTTCAAATTTTTCTTAAATTAGCAGCAAACGAAGATAGATTTCGTATGTTAGTATTGTTGTTTCAGGAAGACTTATGTGTCTGCCATATGAGTGGTATCTTAAAACTCAGTCAACCAACAGTAAGCAAAAATTTAGCAAAGTTCAGAGATACTCAATTTGTTTCAACAGAGCAAAGAGGGAAGTATATATATTATTCTTTCCACTCAGAAGATTTACGAGTTTGTGCTTTGTTACAAGATGTTGTTGCACATAAGGAAGCATATCCACAACTCGATCGTGATAGCAAAGGTTTGGTCAAAAAAGATCAATATCTCGTCAGTTGTCATAATAAAAGTACTCAATGTAGTAAGAAGAATGTATAGAATCTCTTTGAGATTGCAAATGTTACAAATTATAGAAGAAGGATAAAAATGATGAACATTAAAGTATTAGGTTCAGGTTGCCCAAAGTGTAGAAAACTCGAAGATCATGTAAAAGAAGCTTTAGCTTCAACAGGTAAGAGTGCAGATATTGAACATGTTACAGATTTTGCTCAAATAGCAGAATATAATATCATGTCAACTCCAGGTTTGGTAATTGACGGAAAGGTTGTTTCTGCTGGTAAAGTTTTGAAATCAAAAGAAATTGAAACACTTCTCGGCGAATAAATATTTCATTGAGAGAATATCCGTCTTTACGTATAACCGTAAAGACGGGTATTTTTTTGCTTTTTTTCATTCATCCTGAGAAAAATTGCAAATTTCATCTTCTTCAAATAAAAAACACACAGAGTAAAATTTCATTTTTTCTTTTTACTCCGATGCATCTCTCAAAGCAAAGGTATCACGAAAAAAGTGTGAAAACTTTGATATGAGTGGTATGAAAAAAAGTAAATCGGGAACGTTTACTTTTTGCTTATCCCTGTTTTTCTGTAACTATCCACTTGTAAGGCATGAAAAAAATACGTGAACCCTGCTCAATAATGCAGTGGGTGAAAGAGAAGTGAGAAAAATATCTTTCTCACTTCTTATGCCTGCTTTTTTACATAAATTGGACTTCACCATAGTTTTTATACACAAAGAGATACACGTTTATCGTAAATCTGCAAAAAAAAAGCTTTACAATTCAAGTGTATTTTAGCAATAATATTTGAAGGTAAAATATTAATTGTAAAAAAAGGATTGAATAATGGAGACATGTGTATATCAATTAAATGTGAGCTTGAAAGGATATCAGCCTCGTATGTGGCGACGAATCCTTGTGCAGAATCAAATGAATTTGAAAGAACTAGGCCTTGTGCTGATGCGTTCGTTTAAAATGGATGGTTCTCATCTTTCCAGTTTTGTGGTACCGGTGAATTTAACTTCTTCCGAATATCTCTGTCGTATATTTGAAGAAAAAGGATCTTGTTTGGGGTATCGAACAAAACCTTCTGTAGCATTTAGTTTGCAACCAGAAGAGAGAGATGAATGGGATGAAGAACCGAATGACGCTTCTTCTGCAATTCTCTCAGACATGATGATGCATGAAAAAGAAAATATGGCTTTTCTTTATGACTTTGGCGATGGTTGGGAAGTCACTGTAAAACTTGAAAAGATACTTCCTTTTGATCCAGCTACAGCCGCAACTTTGCCTCAAACAATCACGGGTGCAGGGTATGGTATTATTGAAGATTGTGGTGGTCCATTTGGTTTGATGCATATACGAGAAGTGCTGTTGCAGGGTGAATCTCATGAAGAATGGGACGATATCGTTGATTGGATTGGTGATGAAGATTTCGATTTAGACGCTTTTTAAGATACAATAATCCCTTTTTCCCCGTATAAAAGAGAAATTGGAAGGTCTCTGTTGTTTTGTATTTTGTATAAAATCCTTGCATTTTGACCTTCTGAGAGCAAAAAGTCCAAAAAAAGAACCAAAAATGCAATTTTTTTTGATAGAAGCGTATGGTGCGTATGAAATGGATGAAAAGAAAAGATACCTTGTGAGGTATCATGGTTCTCTAAAAAACGTTATTTGTTATGTTAAAACAAAAAGAGTGAGGGAAAATGCTTTTCTTGTCTCAAGGAACAAAGAGGTCGTATGAAAAGAAATGGTTTTTTGCTTGCAAGTCAAAGGATGCTCTTTTAAGCTATTGAGTAGGTGTTGAAGGAAAAGAAAGGAAAAAAGTGAAGTTTTTTTGCAAACTGTGTTGACAGAATCGCAGATATTCTCTATATTCCTACTTGTCCTAAGGACGAATGGAGAGGTTCCCGAGTGGCCAAAGGGGACAGACTGTAAATCTGCTGGCTCCGCCTTCGAAGGTTCGAATCCTTCTCTCTCCATTTATTATACACCTTCTTCTAACCGAAGAAGGTTTTTTTTACCCCGGAGGTAACATGGCGAATTTCTATGATAAAGGACTTGTATTCCAATGCCAAGGTTGTCACTACTGTTGTAGCACCGAACCTGGCTTCGTCTTTCTCAGTCAGGATGATTTAACACGAGCATCAAAGTATTTGAAACTCAGTGAAGAGGCCTTTATTACAAACTACTGTAGAAAAGTCCCTCAAGGCTTAGGATTTTATAAAATTAGTTTAATTGAAAAAAAGAACTATGATTGTATCTTTTTAACGGAAAAAGGTTGTAGTATTTACCCAGCAAGACCGAGTCAATGTAAAACATATCCATTCTGGCCTGAAATCATGAAAAGTGAAGAAGACTGGAAGAAAGAAGGGGAAGGATGCCCTGGCTTTGGCAAAGGTCGGTGTGTGACAAAAAAAGAAATTGAACATAATTTACAAGAACACGCCAACAATATTCACCTTTTGAGGAGATTCTAATTGAAATTTTCAGATGATGCGTTAACCCAAATTAAGGAAAGACTCACACTCTCTCAAGTAATAGGAAACTATGTCACCCTCCAAAGTGCTGGGGGAAGTGATTATAAAGCTTGTTGTCCTTTTCATCATGAAAAGACACCGAGTTTTTATGTACATGACGATAAGGGTTTTTACCATTGCTTCGGCTGTGGTAAGAGTGGTTCTGTCTTTACCTTTATTATGGAAATGGATCATCTCTCTTTTCCTGAAGCAGTTGAAAAACTTGCTGCAGAAGCAGGGGTTCAATTACGAGAAGAAACAGAAGGCGACAAAAAGAGAAGAGGCATTACCCAACAACTGTATGAAATTAACCAAAGGATATCAAACACCTTTCATTATCTTCTGATGAACTCTCCTGTAGGAGAGCCTGGAAGAATCTATTTGAAAGAACGTGGGGTCAGTGCAGAGATGTGCAAAGCCTTTAATCTTGGGTTTGCTCCACAAGGTGGTAAATGGCTCTATGAATTTCTCAGTAAAAAAGGCTATGACGATGAATTGTTACAGGAAACCGGATTTTTTAGTAAAAATTATTTTCCTTATTCAATCTTCCAAAATCGATTAATGTTTCCTATTCGTACTTGGGATAATAAAACTATTGCTTTTTCAGGAAGAGACTTGAGTGGTACAAGTAAAGCCAAGTATATCAATTCCCCTGAAACCGCAGTATTTTCCAAAAAACACAATCTTTTTGGACTCTATGAATCGGTACAAGCCATTCGAGATAAGAAAAGCATCTATTTATGTGAAGGAAACTTCGATGTCGTTGCACTGCATCAAGCGGGTATTGAAGAGGCCCTTGCGCCACTTGGCACCGCTTTTACCAAAGAACAAGGAAAACTGATTAGCCGATATGCGAAACAAGTAAATTTACTTTTTGATAATGATGATGCGGGTATTAACGCAACGAAAAAAGCGACGGTCCTCTTGCAACAATTAGGTTTAGAGTGTCGCGTTGCTACCATAGAAGGAGGAAAAGATCCTTCTGAAGTACTCAATAGTTTAGGTCCAGAATCTTTGAGAAATGGCATACAAACGACCGTATCAGGGTTTGATTTTCTTGTCCAAGCAGGTTTGATGAAATTTGATATCAAAGAACCCAAAGGAAAAACGAACTTTTTTGCCTTTATTAAACCTTTTCTTGATGCAACTGACAATGAAATTGAAAAAGATACACTGCTTCGTTACACCGCGGAAATATTGAATGTTGATAGACAATCCATTAATCAACAGTATTATGCAACGGCAAGTGCGCCACCGCTCTCTCAGTTTGATGAAGAGCAAGAATCATCTGATATTATTGTGCATCCTCTTTCTCTTGATAGATTATCACTGGACCTGTATTTGATGCTTACCGTGGTAAATAACAGAGAACTCTATCCTCAATTGAGATCTCTCTTAGGAGCTGAAGAGCTCAGAGATAGTGAAGCTAAAGAGGTGTATGCGGTACTCGAAAATGTCAGTCGAGAAATGGAAGGGAAAAATGATGAATTCATTCTTCAATATTGTCAGGATATGCAACTCCTCTCAGATGTGAGAACTTCTTTTACCCTTCCTGATTTTCACCGAGACAATAGTCTTGGTGTAATGAATGAATTGATTGAAAGAATTCGATTACGTAATCTAGAAGAACAAAGAGCGTCTGTAGTACGACTGATTAGTCTTTCGGCAGGTGATGACCAAGTGGCTGGTCAAGAAGATTTAATTGGTGAAAAAATGGATATGGATAGAGAAATCGTTGAAATAAAGAAACGATTAGCCAATGTAGATCCATTGAAAAAATTGCCTTAGGTCTTGAGGTGAACTGAGTATTCAAAACTAAGTAAAACCTCTTGTATTATGAAGAGGCTTATTGTGTGGGTGGATCATAAGATACCCTCAAAAGAGCATGTCACAGAGGATCCTTACGATCCTCTGTTGTATGATTAGGCATCAAAAAATCTTACCAACATGACCAATAGAACCGATAAAAACGTCATTAATGAAAAATCTTCAATCAATGGTAATCCTCCTTGCTTCATCAATCATCGTCGCACAAGCAATGGTCCTTTCATGACTCATAAGAGGTGATTGCTTGAGCCCTTTCTTGAAGCAATCCATGACATGCATTGCTTCATATTCATAGCCATTCCCTTCAAAAGGATAGGAAAGCTTTTCTTCAATACTCTTATTATCTGAGTATCGTAACAGTTCAGTTCCATGCCAAAATTCAGGAAGAACCAGTTTCCCTTTGCTTCCATAAATAATCATATCTTGAGGTTTGTAAAAGGTGAAACTAAAATGAAGATTAGCTTGTCTTCCCTGTGAAAAACACAGAATTACGGTGGAATCGGTATCAACTTGGGCATTGCCTTTTGATGTTGCACTGATGATTTTCGTTGGTTGTTCGCCAAAAAAATCACAAGCCGTTTCCAATCCATAAATACCTACATCATAGATAACACCACCACCTAATTGTGGCGTGAGATGGCGAACATGTACTCTCGGATCTGCCCGAAAACAAAAACTTGCTTCGATATATTGAATAGTTCCCAGCTCACCCGCTTCAATAATCTCTTTTGCCTTTCTGTAACTCGGAAGAAACTGAGTCCAAAATGCTTCCATTAAGAAAAGTTTCTTTTCTTCGGCCATTTGACATATTTTTTGTGATGTTCGGGCAGAAAGGGTGAGTGGTTTTTCGCAAAGCACTGCTTTGCCATTATCGAGTGCTATTTGGATACACCGTTCATGCATGGGATTGATTGTTGCACAATAAATAATATCAATATGAGGGTTTTGTGCCATTTCTTCATAGTCAGTATAGACGTAATCAACACCATACTTTTGAGCAAATGCTTTGCCGCGTTGCCGAGAGTGGGAGGCAACCGCTCCTATCGTAGCTTCTGGTATGACCTGTAACCCTTGTGCAAAACTCTGTGCAATGGTCCCAGGTCCCATAATCCCCCAATTAATCATTGTTATCCTCCTTGCTGTTTGCTCTCATCTCTCCCATAAGTTTTTCACTTTGCTACATCGTTGAGACAAATAATGTGTCTCTCTTCTGCGGCATTTGATTTGATATCTCTTGTATTAGTATAACTCTATTTTTATCGATTGCGGAAAAAAGTTACGATAATTTCATGGTAAATGATTGGTTTTGTTTCTCTTCTCTTTGCTACAATGTGAGAAAAAGTGTTTACTCATATGCCCATAAAGAGGAAAAGAGAAGCTTTATCAGAGTAAGAGAAGGGAAAATGAACAAGATTGTTATATGGAATAGGAGAATATTTGGTTAAGAAGATAAGTTTGTTCAATGATAAGTATATAAAAGGTAGGTAAAATACGGTATACTAACTTTAATTTTTACGAATACCAGATGGTGTTCATTTGATAAAATATATCAGTTACTATTGAATAAAAGGAGTCTTAAAATGGTCAAACTCTATAATAAAGGTGCATACCTTATTGATGGAAAAACGATACTCAGTGAGGAAGAAGTGAACCCAAAAATGTATGCAAAAGAAGAAGCAAAAAAGGGAACAATCGCTTATTCTATTCTTCATGCACATAATACCAATTCCAATGATAACGATTTAAAGATTAAATTTGATTCTATGGCTTCCCATGATATTACCTATGTAGGTATTGTACAGACAGCAAAAGCCTCGGGATTGGATACATTTCCTATTCCGTATGTGCTTACCAATTGTCATAACTCATTGTGCGCCGTTGGTGGCACAATTAATGAAGATGATCATCTCTTTGGTCTCTCAGCAGCAAAAAAATATGGTGGTATCTATGTACCCGCACATATGGCTGTTATTCACCAATACATGAGAGAAAATTTTGCCGGTTGTGGAAAGATGATTATTGGATCTGATAGTCATACCCGTTACGGAGCACTGGGTACCATGGCAATTGGCGAAGGTGGAGGAGAATTGGTCAAACAGTTACTCGGAGACACCTATGATGTTGCCTATCCAAAGGTCGTTGGCATTTACTTGGATAATCACGTTGTTCCAGGTGTGGGTCCACAAGATATTGCACTTGCAATTATCGGTGCAGTCTACAAGAGTGGATATGTGAAAAACTGTGTGATGGAATTTGTCGGACCTGGTGTGAGTTCAATGACCACAGACTTCAGAAATGGTGTTGATGTCATGACGACAGAAACAACCTGTTTAACCTCAATCTGGAGAACTGATGATGATACAAAGAATTATTTGAGCATGCATGGAAGAAGTGATGCCTTTAAGGCATTAAATCCAGCAGGAATAACCTTCTATGATGGCATGGTTTATGTTGATTTAGCAACGGTTAAACCTATGATTGCGCTTCCTTTCCATCCTTCTAATACCTATGAGATTGAAACACTGAATGAAAATCTTGAAGATATTCTTCATAGCGTTGAAGAAAATGCCAAAGAGATTATTCAAGGTGAGGATTTGCATTTCTCTCTGACCGATAAGATTGAGAATGGAAAACTTCATGTACAGCAAGGAGAAATAGCCGGCTGTGCAGGTGGAACGTACAGTAATATTATGGAAGCCGCTCATATTCTTGAAGGGAAATCATGTGGCAATGGTGAATTTGCGCTCTCGGTATATCCTTCTTCTCAAGCTGTAAACCTCGAATTACTCAAGCAAGGTGCAATGACTACGCTTACACAAGCCGGAGCAAGCATTCGAACTGCTTTCTGCGGTCCATGTTTTGGCGCTGGTGATACCCCTGCTAACAACAGTTTATCGGTAAGACATACGACGCGAAACTTCCCGAACAGAGAAGGATCAAAACCTGGAAATGGTCAGCTTGCTTCAGTTGCCTTAATGGATGCACGAAGTGTTGCAGCAACGGCAGCAAATGGGGGTATTTTAACCCCAGCTACAGACATAGCTGATGGTTATGTTGTCCCTGAATATCATTTTGACAAAAGCTCCTATGATGTAAGAGTCTTTAATGGGTATGGAAAAGCAGATTTGAGCGAAAAGCTTATTGAAGGACCAAATATTAAACCATGGCCTGAAATGGAAGCATTAGCAGACAATATTTTGTTGAAGGTTTGTAGTAAGATTCTTGATCCTGTCACCACAACCGATGAACTCATTCCAAGTGGAGAAACTTCTTCGTATCGATCGAACCCTCTTGGCCTTGCTGAGTTTACCCTCTCTCGAAGAGACCCTGAGTATGTGGAACGAAGTAAAAAAGTGATGAGAATGGAAGAAGATCGATTACAGGGAAACCCAATCTTGTCAGATACCTATGACGCTGCATTGAATGCAATACATCAAATTAAAGGATATGAAACACTTGACCCTACAACGGTTGAAATTGGTAGTATGATGTATGCAATCAAACCAGGAGATGGATCTGCAAGAGAACAAGCGGCATCATGTCAAAGAGTTCTTGGCGGTCTTGCTAACATTGCACAGGAATATGCAACAAAGCGATATCGCTCTAATGTGATTAACTGGGGAATGGTTCCTTTTCAAATGAAAGAAGATCCAACCATGTTTGAAGTAGAAGATTATATTTTTGTCCCGAATATTCGAGAACAAATACTCACAGACATGACACACATACGAGCCTTTGTCGTGGGTAAAAAGATCCGTGAAATAACATTGTATATTAGTGATTTAACGGACAGTGAAAAGCATATCGTTCTTGATGGTAGTCTTATTAACTTTAACCGTAAGAGACTGAACAATGAATAAAATGTCTTGATATCATGGTTTTCGTGATATGGAAAAATCTTTCTCTCTTCTTTGTATGAGAGAAAGATTTTTTTTATGTCTTTCTGTGATCTTTTCCTGGGTGAAAAAAATAGTGCATAAATTTTTGAATACCCCTTGCTATTAATTGGGATACGGGTTATGTTCACTCTCGTGGTCAAACAAACCAAGTGAATGTCTTAATAAATAACTGATTTGAAGTAAAAAATTATTTAAAAAAAGTTTTTAAAAAGTATTGACTTAAAGATGCAAAATCGGGTAAGTTAACCGAGCGCTTCGAGAGAAGCACTGATTAAAAAGAGCTTAAGAGATTAAGATATTTTTAATTGCTTATTGAAATTAATAGCGAAGGGAAGATGAGAAATGGAAGCTACCGTGAATAGAGTAATCTATTTAATGGAGGGCATCCAGTCAATTCAAAATATGAAGAACA
>Ga0172378_10006889_pt1 | contig 10593 bp, 8 predicted proteins | sample GrowelOW332metaG_FD_119755 | JGI IMG/M metagenome (GOLD analysis project Ga0172378, IMG submission 119755) | Groundwater microbial communities from an aquifer near a municipal landfill in Southern Ontario, Canada - Pumphouse #3_1 metaG | ecosystem: Environmental > Aquatic > Deep subsurface >... | reverse complement strand
GAGGCCGGCTGGGGCCGCGAACTCAGCAAGGGCCGTGGCCTGGGCATCGCCGCGCATTACAGTTTCGTCACCTATATTGCGGTGGTGGTGGAAGTGGTTATCGACGAAGCCGGCAAGCTCAGCGTGCCGCGCATCGACATTGCGGTGGATTGCGGTCCGCAGGTTAATCCGGAACGGATACGCTCCCAGCTGGAGGGGGCTTGCATCATGGGCTTCAGTCTGGCGACGCTAGGCGAAATCAGCTTTAAGGCCGGCGCGGTGGAGCAGGACAACTTCCACGCCTATCTGTTGACCCGCATCGACGATGCGCCGCGCGAAATTCGGGTGCATTTGCTGCCAACCACCGATTTCGACGCACCCTTGGGTGGCGTCGGCGAGCCGGGCGTGCCGCCGATTGCCCCGGCTTTATGCAATGCGATTTTCGCCGCGACCGGTCAGCGTATCCGCCAACTGCCGATTCGGGATCAGTTACGGAAGGATTGACGCGGGGAAATAGTCAAACCGTTACCGGCATGGTCTTAGCGGGTGCGATCCAATTTGCGATAGCCTATAGCTTCGCTGAGGTGAGGAATTTCGATATTTTTGGAATCGGCCAGATCGGCGATGGTGCGCGCGAGTTTCAGAATCCGGTGGTAAGCCCGATGCGACAGGCCGAATTTTTCCATGGCCTGTTCCAATAGTTGATGACCAGCTTCCGACAAGGTGCAAAAAGCTTTGACCTCGGCGGCGGTCAGCGCGGCATTGGTTTTGCCGTGGCGCCGGTAAGCGATTTCTCTGGCCGCTACTACGCGTTGGCGGATGGTCTCGCTACGTTCCTCGCCGCCGGCAGAGCCTTTACGCAACACTTCCAGCGCGACGCGCGGTACTTCCAAATGCATGTCTATCCTGTCCAGCAAGGGCCCGGACACTCTGGCGCGGTAACGGGCGACTTGTTCGGAGGTACAGCGGCAGCGGCCGGAGGCGTCGCCCAAGTAACCGCACGGGCAGGGATTCATCGCCGCGATTAGCTGGAAGCTGGCCGGAAAATCGGCTTGGCGGTTGGCGCGGGAAATGGTGATGTGGCCGGTTTCTAACGGTTCGCGCAGCACTTCCAGCACTTTTCTGTCGAATTCAGGCAATTCATCGAGGAACAGGGCGCCGTGATGCGACAAGGAGATTTCGCCCGGTTTGGGATTGCTGCCACCGCCGACCAGCGCCGCCGCCGAAGCGGTATGGTGCGGTGCCCGGTAAGGCGGCTGCCGCCAACGACTGACATCCAGGCCGTGGTCACTGATCGAGGCCAGTGCGGCGGTTTCCTGGGCTTGCTGTTCGCTAAGCTCCGGCAAAATAGTCGGCAAACGCGCCGCCAACATCGATTTGCCGGTCCCTGGCGGCCCGAGCATCAATAAATTATGTTTGCCGGCCGCGGCGATTTCCATCGCTCGTTTGACATGAAACTGACCGTGCACGTCGGCGAAGTCCACGGTGAAGACCGCTTGTTCAAAGCCGACGTTAATCGACGGCGGCGGGATACGTTGTTGGCCGCTTAAATGGGCGCAGACTTCCAACAGGTTTCGGGCCGGCAACAATTGCGCATCCTTGATTAAAGCCGCCTCCGGCGCGCAACCAACTGGCAGAATCAGTTGCCTGTGAGCATTTCGGCAATGAATCGCCACCGGCAGCGCGCCGGGAATCGGCCGCAGCTCGCCGCCCAGCGACAGTTCGCCTATGCATTCGTACTCGTGCAAGGCATCCTTGGGGATTTGCCCGGAGGCGGCCAGAATGCCTAGCGCAATGGCCAGGTCGAAGCGGCCGCCTTCCTTGGGCAGGTCGGCGGGGGCCAGATTGATGGTAATGCGCTGGAACGGGAACTCGAAGTGCGAATTGATGATCGCCCCACGCACTCTATCCTTGCTTTCCTTCACCGCCGTCTCGGGCAAGCCGACGATATTGAGCGCCGGCAAGCCATTGCTGACATGCACTTCCACCGTCACTTGCGGGGCGTCTATGCCGGAGCGGCCCCGGCTGTAAACGACGGCCAGCGACATGGCGGTTTAGTCTTTTAAAATCCGCTGTTCCAGTTCGGCGACGCGTTTTTCCAGTTCTTCCAGGCGGGCGCGGGTTTTCGCCAATACCGCTTTTTGCACTTCAAATTCTTCGCGGCTGACCAGGTCCAGCTTGGACAGCCCGCTTTGCAACAAGGCGTGCACGTTTTTTTCGACGTCGTCTTTCAGATTATGCAAGCCCGGCGGAATGGCGTTGGCGATACGGTCGGCGAGGTTGTCAATGGCTTTGGGATCGAACATGATGATTACTCTTGGTCTATGAATGGATTGGGTACGGGTAGATGATCGCGGCATATCTTATCAGTATCTTCGCGATCTAAAGGTTGTTCGGTCAGGCCGCATTGATAGTGATGCTGTTCGACCGAAAAATAACGGCAGGAACGGCATAAACCAAAGCTCTTGGACTGATTGACTTTTTGCAACACGCCCAGCGTGGTTTGCAAAGCCTGACCGATGGTATCGAATTCCTGGCGGCTGACCTTGGTTTCCGCCTGCTTGAATAAATCCAGCGGCTTTAGTTCATCTATCAGGCGTATGCCGGCTTCGGTCAGACTCAGATGCACTACCCGGCCGTCCAGGCTGTCGGTGGTTTTATCCAGATAATGCTTGCGCTCCAGAATCTGGATGGTCTGCGACACGGTGCCCTTGGTCAAGCCCAGATATTCGGCGACCGCGGCATGGGTGTTGCTGTATTTATTGCACTTGGCCAGATATTCCAATACCTGACCATGCACCGGCTGTAGACCGATCGCGGCATATTTTTTTCGCTCTTCCGAACGCAATAAGGCGCTGATCCGCTCGATCAGCTTGAATGTTTCTAATTCCTGCATCAGCGCGATTCTAACACAGGCCGGCCGCCTGACATGAATGGAGCGGCCGGTACTGGCATAGAAATCGGCTGGACTTAGCCCAAGCTGTCCATATGGTCGCCCCAACTGAGATTGTCTCTGACGAAGTAACGGTACTGCGCCGGCGCTTGCTTTTGCAGGTTCAACACGTATAGCGTACGTCCGATACCGCGCCGCCGATAACCGCCCTTTTCCTTGTCCACAACCTGATCGCGCCAGGCACCAAAGTTGATATAAGTAAGGTTTTTATACGAACCGCTGGGCGGATAATCCATATCGGCTTCCGCTTCGATCGGTATGTGGGTGTGGCCCTCGCCATGCAAATGAAAGCCTTTTGCCAGAAAAGCGTCTTGAAAGGTCGGAAAGCTTTGCAGGTTTTTAAAACTGGCGCCGTCCTCGCTGTAAACCGAGATTGGCAGCAGTTTTTCCAGCATGTCGGCCAATAACAAAATGCCGCGCACCAATTGCAATTGAATGCGGAACATATTGAAAGGGCCGGTCAGCATCAACCAAACCCTGGCGACTCTCAAACCAAGGCGCCTGGCCGTCGGCGAGCTTTCCAGTACAAAATCGTCTTTCAACCATTCGTATAAGGCTTTGTATAGCTCAGTTTCGATGATGTCGCGCACGATCTCGGTAGACTTGTTACGCGTTTCCTCCAAGATCCGGCTGACGGCGGCCGAGGTCGGTCGATAGAGATCCAATTCGGCCAAAATACGCCGGATGCGGGTCAAATCCGGTTTGGGTTGAGTTTGGCTTTCGTATTGATCTAGTGCCACATAGCTACGATAGATAAAGGTCGACAACGCGCCGGCCGCGACGGTGTCGCCGAAGCAGGGCGCGGTGAATGGCTGGTAATTCAGCTGTTGCCAGGCCTTGGCGCGCCAGCCGTCCTTGGTGGTCCAGCCTGCTTGGCCGTTGCCGGCGGCGAAACTGAGGCAATTGTCGCGATCCCGCCATTGGCCGTGGGTGATAAACACCCGTAGCCCGGCGTCTCCCCAATAAAACGGCAACCAGGGCACGCTATCGGGCGCGGCAAAATGCTGGTCGTTGTCGAAGTACATCCGCCCTACCCACTTTCGATAAGTCGGCGGCAGTTCTGCGATGTTCTGTCCCAGGCATTGCTCGTAAAAAGTCTTCAACACCTCGGGAACAGCGAAAATCTCCTTGTCATGGTTGCCCAGCAAGGTCAGTATTTCCACCGCTACACCTTCGCCGCGCAACGCCTTGGCGGTTTGCTGCAGAAGATAGAAAAATCCCGCGGGCTTGTTCTCGCTAGGCGCTCGGGTGTGTATGTCAACGATCTTGGTCATGATCCGGGTTAAACAGGGCGCGAACTCGGGATGATGGCGCTGCCAGGGATACACCTGGCTTTTGGCCCATTCCGCGCTACGGATCATATCCACCACGTCACCATCCAAAATAAAGACTAGTTCGTCGATCTTTTGCATCTCGCAGGCCCTGACGATGTCATCGAAGAAGGTCGGCCAAACCGTTTTCTCCGGGCTTTGATCGCCGGCACTGTCGTCGGTGAAATGCACGTCGCTGATGCAGACGCACAAGCGGTTTTGCGGTACCGGATCGCCACGCTCCGGTTGCAGAGTATCCAGCGTCAGTTGTAAATCTTCTTGGGTACTGGCCATGATTGCGCTCCTCAATTCCGGTGTTTTTGCAAAAATTCCACGAAGCGCGGAAAAATGTCCTGGGCGGCGTTTTTGCCCATGATCACATCGGCATGGCCGTAATCGGGGAACAGATGCAGTTCATGGCGGCCCGGCACGATTTGCTCCAGGCGTTGGTGACAGACGATATTGGAGTTGCGGAACAAAGCATTGTCCTGGCCGGCGACGAATAGACACGGGGTGTCGATCTCGGCGGCATGCTGGAAATAATTGTCCGGCAAGCTGCGGTAACGCGGCTCGTTGGGCAGATATTTCACAGCGGTATTGTTGGCGTTGACCATTTTCAACACGTGTCGGTAATAATTGACGCTGCAACCGCCGAACAAGTCGCCGCAGCGGCGGTGAGTCACATCGTGCAGGTTTTCGTGTTTGTACAACACCGGAAAACCCCAACCCCACATGAAACTCAGCATATGGCACTCGGGCGAATCGCATTCGCGATGGAAGGCTGAAATCGCCATCGCCAATAATTTGCCTGCGCCCAGCCCCGGTTCGCGCCGCCAGTAGGGGTTCAGATAATCCACGCCTAAAATATAATCGGCGGCCAACGGCCCCAGATACAGCTTGATCTTGGCCGGCAGCGGCACACAAGGCGTCAGCGCCACACCGTTGGCAATCAGGCTGCGCACGCCGGTCACCGCCTTGCCGAACAGGCCCATGGTAAATGCCAGTGCCCCAAAGCAATGACTGATGACATGGATGCGGGCGGAAGGCCCGACTGCCGCGCGCACGGTGGCGATGGCCGCCGGCATGTCGTAGAGCGCCAGATCGTCGACATTGTAATTATGCCGATGCAGATTATAGGAATAACGGTTGCTGATCCGGCCATCGAGCGTCCAGACGTCGCTGAAACCGTGATCCAGCAAATAGCTGGTCAGGTTGTAATGTTCCGGCATGATGAACATATCGCTGGCGGCGGTCAGGCCCGGCACCAGAACTACTACATCGTCGCAGACCGCGCGCTTGAAGCGCAACAAGCTCAGGCCCAGTCGGTCGGTGGTGGTGAACGGGTGGGTACTGATCTCGGCGTCCTTGACGCCCTCGGTGGTAAACAACGGAATTTCTCGTTCGAAACCGCCCATCTTCGGCGTCAGCGACGGTTTGTAGACTTCCCACAACGCGCCCAAAAAGAAGCCGCCGAAGCGTTCCACCGCGTGCAGGCGGTCTTTTAAAGTCTCGCCGCTGGCGCGTATGGTGGTTAGCTGCTTGGCAAAATCCATTATCTCGATATACAGCAGGCCGGTGGCGTAGACCTTGGCTTTGGCTTCTTTATCGGCTTCCACATGACCCTTGAACAAATTGGTGAACAAGGTGGTGGTGTCGGCCCACAAATCCGGACCGACATTGTTTTGAATCTGCTTGCGGCCGCTCAAGGTCAGGGCCTGGCCGTTGGCGTCGGTAAAAAACAGTCGATAGAGCATTTGTTTGCGGTCGGCGTCGGCGCTATCGACGAATAGATTGAACACGCCTTTATCCACCGTGCGACGGCCGCCGATCAAGTCGCCCTCCACATAGCCTATCGCCGCCGATTGGTGGGCGTCGGACTCCAAAAAAGTATCCAGATCGTCGCTTTGGATGGTCAGATGAAACATGAAGTAATGGTTGTCTGCCTTGCCTTGTTTGTAACCGTCTTCGAAAGCGGTTTGGCCCAGGCTGAGATAGCCTTTCATTTCTTCGGTGAATTCGAACGAGGTTTTGTTGGTAGTTGTCATGTCAGGTTTCCTGTGAATTAGGTTTACACGCCCAGGCTGGCATCGGGCTTGATGCCGGTGATGCCTTCCGCAATCCATTCGGCCGTCGCGGAGATCGTCGCTATTGGATTGGCGCCAACTGCGCTCGGCAAGATAGAACCGTCCACCACATACAAGCCTTGGTAACCGAAAGCTTGGCCGCGTTGCTCGGGATGGCCACTGACCACGCCTTTGTCCGGCGAGTCGGCCAGGATGCAGCCGCCCAGAGGATGCACAGTCACGTTATGGCGAATTGGTAATTCCCAGGTCGGCAGCGGAAAAAACCAGTCGGATTTGACAAACTTTTTGAAGCGTTCGCCAGCGGCGAGGATGGCTTGATACAAGCTCATGCTGGTATCCTGCGGCCAATCCAAATCGATGCGGCCGTCCGCATTCAAGCTCAGCGTACCGTCGCCGTGATCCAGGCCCATGCACAGCAGCACCGCGGTTTTGGATGACAGATCGTCTTTTAAAATTTCGTGCAAGGAAAAACCCAAGGAACCGTTCCATACCCCGCTGCTCAAATATTTTTTCAGCCATGCGATCAAGGCTTTCAGTGCGCGGATCAGTTTGCGCAAGGTGCTGGTCGGGAAAGCGCCTTCGATATACCAGGCCAGCGAAGCCGGATAGGAAGCGTCTTCCAGCACAAAAGCCTGTTGTCGATTAAAGCGGTCGAACAGGTTGTAATCGGTATATTGGGTAATCACCGGGCCGTAGTTGGGATCGGCCGGTTTTTTGCCTTCCACCGCAAACGATAGAAAATCGCCGTTACCGGAGAACCAGCGGCCCAATTGCTCGCTGAGTTTGGGCAGGCTGCGATGCACGTCGCGGCAGCGCAGCAACAACTCGTTGCTGCCGAATGTGCCCGCCGAAACCACTACCCGGCGGGTTTTCAGGCTTTCCAGTTGGCCCGATGCGAAGTTTTGAAATTCGATCCGATAGCCGAATTCGCCGCTGGCCGAGGTATCGTCGTCGCCGTGTTGGTTGAGCGGGACGATTTTTTCGGCTTGGCAGTCGGTGAGCACCTGGCCGCCGTGTTGGTGTTCGCCGGCATGGATGTAATTCAGATCGAGGGTGTTTTTGGAATGGGTGTTGCAACCGACGTCGCATTCGCCGCAGTAGGTGCAGGAGGTTTGCGTGGCACCGTAGCGGTTTTTCTCCTGCAAACCAATCGCTAACGGCGCGTCTTGGCCCTTATAGCTGTAGTCGTTGCCGAAGAATACGCAGATGTCGGCCAGCGTGCTGTTGCGGTTTTCGCTGGCGGCAAATTCCTGAAACAGTTCGGTACGGACGATTTGTCGGCGTTCGTCGTTTTGCCAGGACGGCACCGGGCGGGCGCCCAATACCTGTTTAGCGACTTGATAATAAGGTGCGAGGGTGGCTTTATCCAAACCGCTTGGCCAGCCCTGCTCGAACACCGCATCGGGCGGCTCCAGGAACACGTTGGCGTAGATCAAAGAGCCGCCGCCCAAACCAGCCGACACGATCGCGTCCATTTTCTGATAATTGCGGATGTCGAACAGGCCGCGCAGGTTTTTGTCGCGGATATGCCGCGGACGATTGACGGCCTCGCCGCCTATGCTCCAGAAACTGTCAGCAATCTGCTTGGGCGAGCGGGCGAACGATGCCATCGGATAACGCCGGCCGCGCTCCAGCAATAGCACCTTATTGCCCCACTTCTGCGCCAATCGGCAAAAACTGATGGAGCCGCCGAAGCCGCTACCGATAACGATCGCCTCGTAATCGAAGATCTGATCAGCCATTTACACCTCCTCAAAAAAGACATTTTATTATTATTGGTTCATTGATCCGTTCTCGGAAAGCTAACGAAATGTTACGCCGTCAGGCTAACATAATCGCTAAAACCCTGTACGGAACAATGCCTTGCAGCGCAATCCGCCGACTGCGCCATCGCAGTATAGACCAGTTCCTGCATCACTTCGATGAATGGATTCCGTCTTGGCGGCCGGTCGGCTTTACCCGGTGGGTATGCGGTGGTTCACGGTCAGGCAAGCTATACTGACAGTCATTTTCAGCGATAGATGGGGAGCCGTTATGCAAAAAATATCCGTCAAAAATCCGGTGGTGGAGATCGATGGCGACGAAATGACCCGCATCATCTGGCATTTCATTAAAGATAAATTGATCCTGCCTTATCTGGATCTGCCAATCGATTATTACGATCTGAGTATCGAACATCGCGACGCCAGCGACGACCAAATCACCATAGACGCCGCCAACGCCATCAAAAAGCACGGCGTCGGCATCAAATGCGCGACCATCACCCCGGACGAAGCGCGGGTGGAAGAATTCAAATTGAAGAAGATGTACAAATCGCCGAACGGCACTATTCGTAACATCCTCGACGGCACGGTATTCCGCGAACCGATCATCTGCAAAAACGTGCCGAGGCTGGTGCCGAACTGGACCCAGCCGATATGCATCGGCAGGCATGCGTTCGGCGACCAATACCGAGCCACCGACTTCGTCACCAAGGGTAAGGGTAAATTAAAGATCAGCTTTACCCCGGACGACGGCGGCCCTGAGCAAAGCTTTGAGGTGTATCACTTCGAAGGCGACGGTGTGGCCTTGGCAATGTACAACACCGACGAGTCCATCGCCGGCTTCGCCCGTAGCTGTTTCAACGTGGCGTTGGATCGTGGCTGGCCGCTGTATTTATCCACTAAAAACACCATCCTGAAAAAATACGACGGCCGCTTCAAGGACATATTCGAAGAAATCTACCAAGCCGAATACAAAGACTTATACAAAGCCAAAGGCATCGTCTACGAGCATAAGCTGATCGACGATATGGTCGCGTCTGCATTGAAATGGAACGGTGCTTTTGTCTGGGCGTGCAAGAATTACGACGGCGACGTGCAATCCGATACTGTCGCCCAAGGCTTTGGTTCGCTGGGTTTGATGACTTCCACGCTGGTCACGCCAGACGGCAAAACCATGGAAGCCGAAGCCGCTCACGGCACCGTCACTCGCCATTACCGCATGCATCAACAAGGCAAGAAGACATCGACCAATCCGATTGCGTCGATCTTTGCCTGGACCCGTGGCCTGGCGTTTCGCGGCAAATTGGATGGCAACGTCGAGTTGATTCAATTCTGCGAAACCCTGGAAAAAGTCTGCGTCGATACCGTCGAATCGGGAAAAATGACCAAGGACTTGGCCCTGTGCATCTACGGCGACGATCTGAACGACTCGCACTATTTGACCACCGAGGATTTTTTGGAGGCCTTGCGGATTAACCTGGAGCGCAGCTTGTCCGCTTGAACTGAATTCGGTTTTTAATTAACAAGCGTTCAGTTAAACCAAAATATCCGCGTCAAACGGGAATTGTTAATGTTTTCTTGGACGACCGGAATACTTGAGGTGGCTGATCAATAAGGTGTCGGACAATACCGGCCGTCACTGTTTCGGGTGAGCGGTCGAAGTGGCGTCGCAAACCTGACGGATTTATTTGAACAGGGGGGTCTCGCATCGAGATCAGAAACAACCCTGCCGCGACACTCAAAGCATCAGCCGCATCGGCACCATCGCCGATACCTCAAAGCCTTGCCGCCCGTAAAACCGCTGCGCATTCAGATTGTCGCCATCGGTTAGCAGGGTAATTCGTCGGCAGCCATGCTGTTGGGCAAATGCCAGCGCATGCTCCAGCAGCGCCGATCCAACGCCCGAACCGCGCACATCGCCGGCTACCACCATATCTTCCAGCCAGGCCACCCGTTCGCCCAGCGCGGTGGAGACGGTATACAGCAGGCTGACCATGCCCAGAATTCGTCCTTCCCTGCGCGCCACAAAAATATGGCCGACGGCTGGGTCGACGACGATACGAGCCAAACCCCGACCCTGAGCGGCGTCATCCGGCTGGAATTCCGCTTCCTGACTGAACAACTCGTTTAATAACCGGCACAGCGCTGGAATGTCGGCCTCGCCGGCTAAATTGATTTCCATCTTGATCTCCTCATTCCGGCCAAATGCCGGTCGAACCAGTGTAATGGCAAATTTACCGCCGATAAAGCCGCCGATTCGGCGGCCTGTCCGTCACACTTAAGGCCCTGGCGCGTCTGCTTGACAGGGACTTTTCGGGTATAATCCGCGTATTTTTTATCAATCAAGTGGCTCCCGACGTGTCGATTAGCAAAAACGATGTCTCTACTTTTCAGGGCCTGATTCTGACCTTACAGGAATACTGGTCGAATCAGGGTTGTGTGTTGTTGCAGCCTTTGGATCAGGAAGTGGGCGCCGGGACCTTTCACCCCGCGACGTTCTTGCG
>Ga0172378_10006888_pt1 | contig 10593 bp, 11 predicted proteins | sample GrowelOW332metaG_FD_119755 | JGI IMG/M metagenome (GOLD analysis project Ga0172378, IMG submission 119755) | Groundwater microbial communities from an aquifer near a municipal landfill in Southern Ontario, Canada - Pumphouse #3_1 metaG | ecosystem: Environmental > Aquatic > Deep subsurface >... | reverse complement strand
TAACTCTAGGATCAACATTTAAACCATCGCCTTGAAAATTAACAACTACATCATATTTTTTACCAGTTGGATCAATTTCTTTTAAAGCCTGTGCTATTCTATCAGTCCCAGAAGGCAATTTAGGATCAGTTAAAATAGCCTTAAAACCAATTTTTTTGCATTCATCAATTATTTCCTGATCGCCAGCAGCAACATACACATCACCTTTTATATATTTTTTGGCATTTTCGCATACTCTCTGAATAAGCGTTTTGCCATTAATATCAATCAATGGTTTATTTGGCAATCTGGTTGATTTCATTCTTGTTGGTATTAAAGTAATTACATTTGACATACTCTCTCCTGTTCTTTATTAAAAAATTTAATTATATCGTTAAAACTATCTATATTTTTCATACTTGGATTAGAATTTCTTTTTTCTTCAAAATAACTAGCTTCAGCAAGTTTTCCTTTTCCATACAAAATTGGCTGACAATTTGCATTATAAGCACAATCAATATCTTGTTTTGAATCACCGATAATCCACACATTTATTGGATTAATTTCAATTCCACTTCCTTCAAGTGCCTTAAACACTGGTGAAGCATCAGGTTTATTCTTTTCACTATCCCCATTTGCCATAATTTTAAAGAAATCGACATCTTCATATAAAGCTTTAATTTCCATTAAAAGCAAACTTCTTTCCTTATTACTTACAATAACTAACTTAATTTCCGGATTATTTTCATTCAAAAATCTTAAAGCTTTTTGAGCAAATAATGTTGGTTTTAAAAAATCTTTATATAATTCTAAATAAGTACTTATATAATTTTCATAAGCTTTTTTTGCGTTTTCACCAAAAAAGTTAGGAAAATTTTCCTTCAAAGATTTATTTGGATCCCTGTACTTTTTTTTAGCAACTTCCCACTCTTCTTTACCATATTTTGTAAGAACCTTATTCATTGAAGCAACAATAGCATCTCTATTTTCAGCCAAAGTGTTATCCCAGTCAAAAATAATAACTTTAGGATCTTTCAAAGTTTTCATAAAATAAAATTAGTAAACGTATTTAAATACTATAATAATGAAAGAAAAAAGCAATAAAGTTGAAATATTTATATGAAAATTGCAAATAATTATTTATTTTTATTTTTAAACATTTACTTATATTTAATATATTAGTTCATAAAATATAAATCAAAATGATTGAGAATTTAGATATTTTTGATTGCAATTACAAATTCATTGGAAAAACTGACTTAATAATGGCTCATAAACTTGGATTATGGCATCAAGGATTTCATTGCTGGATGTACAATATTGAAAGAAATGTTTTATTAATACAAATGAGAAAAAAACACAACGGGAAAAATTTTTTAGATATTTCATCAGCCGGGCATTTAACCAGTGGCGAAAAGCCAATTGACGGTATTAGAGAGATCAAAGAAGAATTAGGAATAGATATAGACATTAATAAACTAGTATATGCCGGTTATTTTAAAGAAGCCATAGATGGTTTTATAAAAGACAATGTACCATTTTTCAACAGAGAATTTTGCCACACTTATTTTTATCAATACAATGAATCACTAAACGACTTTAAAATTCAAGAAGATGAATTAGACGGAATTTATGAAATCAAATTAGACAATTTGCACAATTTATTTTCTAATAAAATCAAAAATTTAGAAATTAACGGACTTTTCAACAATAAAAAAGATAGCAGAATAATAACAGAAAATGATTTTATGCCAAGGGGGAATAATCTTTGGCTGAAAGCTTTGAAAATTATTCAATCTCTAAAGAATAATGATATAGAAGTTTATATTTGAATATGGAAAATATTAATATAATAAATTATATCTATAAATATAATGAATTTGACAAATTAGTTCGCTTTTTACATAATATTTCTATCACTAATAGAAATAGAGAGTAATTTATGGACTGTATTTTTTGTAATTTGAAAGACAAAATTATTCTGAAAGAGACAAAAAATTTTGTTGTAATGGTCGGAAAAGGAATTATATCTGTTGGGCATGTTATGATAATTCCGAAGGGACATTATAAGGCAATAGGTGATATAAGCGATAATATGCTTGAAGAATTTATTTCTTTAAAGAATGAATTGAATGAAAAGGTTACTAAAAATATTTCTAAACCGTTTTTTGTGGAATATGGTGTTTTTATGCAGTCTGTTAATCATGCGCATATGCATGTTGTTCCGAGTTCTAATACTGAATATGAAAATGTTGATATAATTAAGGATTTGTTTATTCCTTCTGTAGCAGCAAAAAATTTAACTTGTAAAAAATTGAAAAATTATGAGGAGCTGTTGGAATTTTATAGAGAGAAACAACAATATGTTTATTTTGAATTTAATGATGAAAAATTTGTGATAGAGACAAATAATTTAGAAAGATGTAATGTTGCAAAATCGTTAAGTATTAGAAAGTTTTTTACGACTACTTTTAATATTAAAGGTGTTGATAGTTGGAAATCGATGACGGAAGAAGATAAGATAAATGATAAAATAAAAGTTCAAGAAACAGCAGATATTTTGAAATTCTAATTACTGATTATAAAAAATTACTTTTGTAAATTTATACAAAAGTAATTTTAAATCTTATTGAATACTATTAATCTTTATATTCTTCTTTTCTTAATTCCTTTTCAATTCCAGCTCTTATTTTATTGATTGTTGCTAGCTTATCTTCTTCTGAATAAGGTTCTTTATGATTATTCCAAACTGTAGTTGGCCAATCAGGATCTCCTTCTTTTCTGCAGAGAATATGAACGTGTAATTGAGGAGTTTTATTCCCAATCATTGCTATATTTGTTTGATCACAAGGGAATGATGACCACATAACCTTTTCAACAAGTGCCATTTCTTTCATGAGTTGCAATCTTTCTTTCATTGTTAGATATGTCATGTTTTTAACACCATTTTTCATTGGTACTAAAAACACCCATGGATAAAATCTATTGTTTTCAAAAAGAACTTTACAAAGTTTTAAATCTATAATATGTTCCTTCTTTGCTAATCCTGGAACTAATTCAAATTTTTCTACCATTTATTCATCCTTAATTAGATATTATTAGCCTACCATATTGCGGTGTAAAGTCAATTAAAATTTATATTAATTTAGGTTGAATTTGAATTATTTTAGTACATAATTTTAATTATAAATAGTAGAAAGATAAAATAAAAAAGCGAGAATGAGAAAATTAATATATTTAACGACAAATCCTAATAAAGTTGAGGAAGCTAATAAGTTTTTTAGAGAAAAATATGGTTTTGATTTAGAAATTGTAAATCCAGATTTTGAAATTATTGAGATACAAGCAAAATCATGTGCTGAGGTAGTAAAATTTAGTGTAAAATATGCTTGTGAAAAATTAGGTTATGCTTGCTTAAAATCTGATGCTGGACTTTATATTGATGCTCTTGGCGGTTTACCTGGGCCTTATAACGCTTATTTTAATAAACAAATTGGAGTAGAGAAGTTTTTGTCTTTAATAAAAGATATAAAAAATAGGAAGGCTAGAATAGAATATTGTTTCGGCTATTGTGAACCAGGACGGGAACCAGTAGTTTTTACTGGCGGTGGCACTGGTACTATATCTTATGAGGCTAGAGGAAATAAAGGACAATGGCATAGTAAATTTTATGTTCCTGATGGTGAAACGAAAACTTTAAGTGAATTACAAGAAATAAATTACGAATATCAATTAAAATTTTGGGGAAATGCAAAAGATGATTTTGCAAAGTGGTTTATGGAAAATAATAAATAATAGACCTCTTGCAAATAAAATTTAAGAAATTTCAATAATTGATATTAGATTAAATATAGCATTAAAATAATTTTTTCGCAAAACTCTAATTTCTACTACAAAAGACCTTCGGAATTTTAAAACTATTAACACGAAATGTATAAGTATACTATTTCTGTTAATAGTTTTAAAATATCCTTGTCCTTTTTGTATAAATTATTTTTTGTGAAAAAATTTTATTTGCAGGAGGTCTAATAAAAATACAGTGCTGAGTCCAAATATCAGCACTGTAAAAGTTTCTTATAAACTAAATTTTAATATTATAAACTTCCTTTTTGTAGTAACTTATTAATTTTTCTTGCAAAGTCACCTGGATTTTTAACTGGTTCACCTTCAAGAATGCAAGCCTCATCAAATAAAATTCCAATTTTTTCTTTTATATCTTCTATTTCTTTTGGATTTCCCAAATTTTCATTTAAGTAACTAATTATTGGGTGCTTAATGTTAATTTCAATATTTTTTAACATTCCTTTTTGTATTTGATTTTGATCAAGTAAGTACCTTTCAAGTCTTATATCCATCGCTTGTTTATCGGCTACTAAGCAAACAGGACTTGAAACTAATTTTTTTGAAATTTTAACTGAATTTACTTTGTCTTTTAAAACTTCTTTGAATAAATTCATTAATCCTTCAAATTTGCTTTCTGTAACGTCTTTGATTTTTGATTTTTCTTCATCAGCTTTCTTCTCATCGTCAAATTTTATTTCTTTTTTCTCCTCTGGATTTTCTTGTTCATCATTTAAATTATTTAAATCTATATCACCTTTTGTTACAGATTTAAATTCTTTTCCTTTATATGAACTTTGAACTGTTACCCAGAAATTATCAACTATATCAATAAGGTATAAAACTTCTACATCTTTATCTTTGAAGCCTTCTAATTGTGGAGAATTATCTAAAGATTCTATTGAATCACCAACTATATAGAATATATTTTCTTGATCTGGTTTCATTCTTTCAACATATTCACTAAGAGTAATCATTTTATCTTTTGACTTACTTGAATAAAATTTACAAATGTTGAAAATTTCTTCGGCATAAATTCCACCTTCGCAAAGTCCTTCTTTAACTACAGGTCCAAAATTCTCCCAGAATTTTTTATAGCCATCTTCATCGGTTTTAATTTTTTTCTCTAATTCTGTTAAAACCCTATTTGTTAAAGACTTTTTAATTTTTTCAATTAAATTATTGTATTGTAGACTTTCTCTATTTATATTTAATGGCAAATCCTCAGAATCAACTACACCTCTTACAAATCTTAAAAATGATGGTAATAATTGTACCGCTGAATCCGTAATAAATACCCTTTTGACATATAATTTTATTTTCGAACTTCTCTCGGGCATATATAAGTCTACAGGTTTTCTATCAGGTACAAATAACAAATTTGTAAATTCTATAACGCCTTCTGCTTTATTATGTAATGTTAAAAAAGGGTCACCCGGCATATGTGAAACATGTGTATAAAATTCTTTATATTGTTCTTCTGTAATTTCATCTTTTGGTCTAGTCCATAAAGCAGAAGCTGAATTCATAACTTTATATTTTCCATCGTCCATTTTTAATTCTACAGGAACACTTATATGGTCAGAATATAATTTTATTATATTTCCTAAATATACTTTATCTAAAAAGTCATCCTGATCACCTTTTAGGTATAATATTACTGTTGTTCCCCTTGGATAATCGCCAGAAATTTCTTCAACTGTGTATTTTCCTTCGCCTTCGGATTCCCATCTATTAACTTTTTTCATTCCAGCTTTTTTTGAAATTACGGCTACTCTATCAGCAATCATAAAGGCGGAATAGAAACCAACACCAAATTGTCCAATTAATTGTACATTTTTTGCGTCATCGTTACTTAAACTTTTTAAAAATGCTTCTGTTCCTGATTTTGCAATTGTTCCTAGTTGAGAAATTAATTCTGCTCTATCCATACCTATTCCATTATCTGTGATTGAGACAGTCCTATTTGTTTTATCCGTTTCTAATTTAATTTTTAATTCTTTATCATCTCCCAACAGTTTGTCGTTTTGAACTGATTTATACCTTAACTTATCGCATGCATCTGACGAATTAGAAATTAATTCTCTTATTGCAACATCTTTATTTGTATAAAGTGAATGAATCATTAATTTTAATATTTTTTTTATTTCAACACCAAATTCAAAGTTCTCTTTTTCTGACATATTAGCTATTTATTATTTTCTGTTTATTATATAGTTAAGTTTTGAAGAAATTCAATGGAAAAAATAAAAATATCAGTATTTTAGTATTTTTTACTTGCTTTTAAAAAAAGTATTAATTATCATATGTGACTGTGGGTGCTTAGCTCAGTTGGTTAGAGCATCTGCCTTACAAGCAGGAGGTCATAGGTTCGAATCCTATAGCACCCACCATTTAGAGAAGCGGGTGTAGCTCAGCTGGTTTAGAGCGTCTGCCTGTCACGCAGAAGGCCGAGGGTTCAAGTCCCTTCACTCGCGCCAGTGAATTTAAATAAAAAATTGTTGTTTTTTAACAACAATTTTTTTATGCCTATAATGGAAATTTCTTAAATTTTATTTGTAAAAATCTAATGCTTCATTTAGTCTTTTGTATAAAATATTCTTTTGATTTTGGACAAGATTTAATTTTAACGCTAAAATCTTTGTCGATATCAGAAACTCTTAATAATTTATTATTCTCTGTTAAAAATTGTGGATCTATTTTTCTAACCTTACAAAATACATGATCAATAAAATTATTTTTATCATTTCCAAAATATTCTTTTGGGAATTGTAAATAATCGTAATATTTTTTTATAAATTCATTTTTATATAGATATTTTTCCAATTTTTTTATAACGGTTAAATCATCATTTTGATAAAAATCTTCTAGCACTAAAAATTTTTCTTCTATGGCTATTTTAAACATTTTAGCTGATACTGCAAACATAATTGCACTTTTCATTCCAGACCAATTTTCTTCGTCCATATCCCAAAAAACATTTGCAAATAATTTTGCACTTTCGGAGTTTCTCATTATAAAAGAACCATTATAATTAACTAATGAATTTATAATAAAATCTTTCTGTTCTTTTGAAATTTTATTATAACAAACGTAAGCTTGTCTTAATGAATAATCGATTCTATCCGCACAAATATTAGGTATGTTATTTTCTTTGAGGGTAAAATTTTCATCATTTAAAATATAATCAACATTAAAGTTATATTTTTTAAGAATATTATTAATTTCCGAATTTTTTATAAAGTTTTCATGGCTATTATCTTGTGTATTTTGAACTTTTTGGTCTTTCAATGAACCCATTATATAATCGATAGTATGCGAAAATGCAGTATGAGAAACATCATGAATTAAACCGGTAATTTGTTCTTCTATAGTTGTATTGAATTTTCTTAACAAGAGGAAAACGCCTATTGAATGATAATACCTACTATTATTTATTTCACTTAGATTTGGATATGCTGGATAAAAACCAGCAAGAGAAATTCCCTTTAACCTTTGAAAATCTTTACTGTTTATTATATCTAGAATAACTGGCTCATTAATTTCAAACTTGCCATATAGATCATCACTTATTATCATAATCAATCCAAAAACTAGTTAATATTAATCAAATGCATACTCATTGAGTCACCAAAGAAACAAATGGTGAGTCCGGCGGGCATCGAACCCGCGACACCATGATTAAAAGTCATGTGCTCTGCCAGCTGAGCTACGAACTCATCAAATTTGCTTACATAGTAAAGCATAATTAATTTATAAAGTCAATAGGACTTTATAAATTTTTTAAAAAATTTTTTGATAAATATATAAATTCATCTATTGAAAGTTCTTCTGCCCTTTTATCGAGGTCAATATTTTCAATAATTTCTTTATTAATTTTATTTTCAATAATTAATGATTCTATAATTTTTCTAATTTTTTTTCTTCTTTGATTAAATAAGACAAATGATATTTCAGATAATTTTTCAAAATCAATATTATTTATACAATTTTTAGGTGTAATATGTACAATAGATGAAACTACTTTTGGTTGTGGTATAAATGAACTTGGTTTTATATCAAATATCCTTTTTGTATTACAGAATGCTTGTATAATTATTGTTAATCTACTGTAATCTTTAGTTCCTTGTTTAGCGACAATTCTATCAACAACCTCTCTTTGAAGTAGCAGAGTAAAACTTTCAAAAATTGAGATATTTTTTATCCATTTTAATAATAAAACTGTTCCAACATTATATGGCAAATTTGAAATAATATTAATTTTTTCTTCATCGAATAATGACTTTTCATCAATTTTTAGTGCATCATCGTTTATAATATTAAAATTTTTATAATTTTTAAATTCAATATTTAAAATGTCGTAACAGTCTTTATCAATTTCAATTGAAACTAATTTTTTTGGATTTTTTTTAAGTATGGAATATGTTAAGCCACCTGGTCCTGGACCAATTTCTAATATATTTTTATTTTCTATAATTCCAGCTACGTTAACGATTTTATCTAATAATTCTCTATTTACCAAGAAATTCTGTCCGAATTGTTTTTTCGTTAATAATTTATATTTTTTTATTATTTCTAAAGTGTTCATTTAATCTCCTAAAGAATTTTTGATTTACAAAAATTTATTTACTTTCTCTATGAATTTTGTGAATAAAATTTTGAGTTATTTTTAAATTTTCTTGTTTACCAAGAAAAACAGCATTTGATTTTACATTTAATTTGTCCAAAATAATTTTTGCTAAATCAGTATAATATGTATCTCCATTATGTTTAACATTTGAACCAGAATTTATGATAATTATGTCTAATTTTCTTTTATCATAATTTTCGAGAATATCTTTTATTTGGTTTTCTTGATACTGTTTATGATCTGGCAATATTACAATTATTGTATTTTTATAATTTTTTTGTTTCTTTAAGAAATTTATAAAATCATTAACTATATAGTCGGTGCATTCTATTGCATTTAAAAGTTTACCATCAGAAGTGTTAGGACACCTTTTATCATATTCACCGCTAATATTATGAGTTGAACTTGTTAATAAAGTTAAATTAAATGGTTTGTTACTTTTTGACAATTCAATATATTCATCTTTTGCTGCTTTAAATATATCAATATCAGCAATGCCCCAATCTACTTTAGTATATTTAAATTCAGGATATTTTTCTATAAGTGAAGTTTCATCATAAACCTTATCATAACCATGGGAGAATAGTAAATTTCCTTTATTAAATAACCGTTTGTTTGCGCCGCCAATAAATATTTCTGTGTAACCGTCTTTTTTTAATACATCTGGGAAACATACAAATTGTAAATTTTTATAGGTTTTTCCATATGGATTAAAAAATAAATTAAAAGACGAATATTGTGAGCCACATTGTGTTGCAAACATTCCCGGCATTGTTCCATTTGTAGATGGTAATTGTTCTATATTTTTGTAAAATTCATTTTTTTGCGCTAATTTATTTAAATTTTTCGTATATTTTTTTAATTTATTATTGGTTAAAAGTTCTTGCTCATATGATTCGAGATATATTAAAACTAAATTTTTCCTTTTTTGTTCACTATTTAATATTTCAATTTTATCTTTAATAATATAATCTTTACCATATATTTTTTTATATATATCATTATATGAATAATTTCTATAACTGTAATAACTTAATACATAATCAACTGTCAAAGAACGGATAATAGAGTAAAAAAAACCATAAGGATTAAATAGTAAAATTATAAAAATTGATGCAATAATTTTTTTATATTTTTTAATTATCTGTTTTTTTATAATAAAATAAATAAACCACCATGAAAATATAAAAAATAAAGTTCCATAATATAAAATTAGAATTTCGGTATCAATTGCTAAATGAAATATATTTATATTTGATAAAAAAAATAAAAATTGTTCATCCACTTCTCTACCAAAATAAAAAAATGAAACAACTTCTAAGGTAAGCAATGATGAGATAAGAAAAGAATAAAATATGTTTTTAAATATATTTTTTGTTCCTAATAAAAATGAAAAAGAAAAAATTACAATAAAATTAACAATATTTATAATAATATTCATATTTAATCATGTCCCCAAACATTTTGTGTTTCAATCCATCCAGTTCTATCATTTATTTTAGCTTTACACCAATTTTGTTTGCACTTCTCATATTTTAAAATCACATTTTCTTCTAATCTAAAAATTGGATTCGAATTTATATTATCATCTTTGAAAAATATTTGCGTTCCATTAATTACAATTAAGTTTCTACTTTTTGTAGTAAGATTTTTGCTTAACCAACCAGAATCATTATCTTTATCAACTACTTGATACCAATTTTCATATTCGCCAAGAACCTTTAATGGCAACCCATCAAGTTGATATATAAACTTTATTGGATATTCAGGACCTGGACCAGTTCTTAAATTAACTTCATTTGATCTTAAAGACACAAAAAATTCTTTATCAGCAAAATCAAATGCAAACAAAGAATTGAAACTCATAACAAAATAACAAAAAAATATTAATATTGTCCTCATAATTTTTAGTGTGATTAAATTTACATGTTTATAAATAAAATAGAATTTATATTTTTTAATTTCAATAATTTTGTTCCTTTATTATTTTAATATTTTAATTAATGCATTTATTGCCATTATATAACCAAAACTACCAAAACCACTCATAACTCCATTTGCATATAAAGAGACATAGGAAGTTTTTCTAAAATCCTCTCTCTTAAAAATATTTGAAAGATGAACCTCTATTGTAGGCAAATTTA
>Ga0172378_10006886_pt1 | contig 10594 bp, 11 predicted proteins | sample GrowelOW332metaG_FD_119755 | JGI IMG/M metagenome (GOLD analysis project Ga0172378, IMG submission 119755) | Groundwater microbial communities from an aquifer near a municipal landfill in Southern Ontario, Canada - Pumphouse #3_1 metaG | ecosystem: Environmental > Aquatic > Deep subsurface >... | reverse complement strand
CAATGTCTTTATCCTACAATCCATCAAACCAAGGGTTGAAACATTCCATTGACTTGATCCTTGCCTTTACTATTATAGTCTTTATCCTACAATCCATCAAACCAAGGGTTGAAACTGATATTTCTCCTTTTTCCAGCTTTTTATTAATTTGTCTTTATCCTACAATCCATCAAACCAAGGGTTGAAACCTTCCCTTCCAAAAATTGCTCCCTTATAAAACCCTAAAGTATTTATCCATCAATCCATCAAACCAAGGGTTGAAACACACGATATGGGGGGCTGAACCGATGACAACGGAGATTTGGAAAGCTCCGATAGGTGTTGTCGGAGCTAGTGTGAGGACCGGTACAAATGAACCGTCAAGATGGCGTTTCCACATTGTTTCTACATTATAGGTAGTGCATGTAGTTCGACCATTCATGCAGTTCCCGGGGCAGGATGCAGGTAGGCAAGCCGGTGGGGATCAGATAATCCTGCAGGATCTTCAGGGCGGGATATTCGGTGTAGAAATGTCCGGCATCGATGATGGGAATCCGGCTATCCAAAAAGCTGTGATAGGATATATCTCCGGTAATCAGCAGGTCTGCCTTTTGTTCTGACATCTCCAGCACCGAAGCGCCGGAGCCGCCACAGATGGCGATGCGCCGGATTTCCCGGTTTTCAGACCAACCCGCGGTCCACAAGCGCAAACCAGATGCACCCAAGCATTCACCCACATATTGGGCAATCTCGGAAAGACAAAGGTATTTGTCAAAGGAGCAGATCAGCCCTATATCCCGGGATTCACCGATGCCCAAGCTCTCCAAAATCTCCATCTTCAGGGTGTCTGCCAGAGCGTGATTCACCCCGCCGATGGCAGCATCGAAATTTGTATGCATACTGATGAGACCTATTTTATTCTCGATCATCTTCAGGATGCTGGGATTAGTGATGGTTTTCAGGGGGTGAAAGATGAGCGGGTGGTGGCTCACAACGAGGTTATAGGATTCATTTACGGCATAATTCACGGTGTTGGGGCTGGCATCCAGGCTGATAAGAATCTTCTTTACCTTGCGGGCGGGATCTCCCACCAGCAGACCCACATTGTCCCAATCCTGAGCCAGGGTAGTGGGGGCATAGCGTGCCAATTGTTCAAACACACTTTGGATGGTCATAGCGATCTCCTATTGATAGAGGAAGCGTTTGATCTTTTGTGTGGGAGTCTTTTCAAAAGGCTCTTTCTGCTCGATGAATTTGTGTACCTTGGCGAAAGAAGCGATATTCTGATTCAGATTGCTTCGCAGTTCCGATAGATGCTTCTCGATGAACCTTTCGGATTGAGCGCTGCCCATTTTGCTGAGGTTGTGCTGAGCATCCAGGATCTCGTAATTCAAGTACACTCTGGCGATGATGTTGCCTCCGCTCTCATAGATCATGGATTCCAATACACTTTCAGACTCATTCAGCTTGGCTTCAATCTCTTCGGTATAGATGTTTTCACCCCCGGGACCGATGATCACGTTTTTGATCCTGCCCTTGATATAGAGATAGTTCTTTTTGGTGAGAACGCCCAGATCCCCGGTCTTGAAGTAGCCATCTTCGGTGAAGGCTTGTTCAGTGCGCTGTTTATCCTTGTAATATCCCTTCATTACGTTGGGTCCCTTCACCTGTATCTCCCCCACCTTGGTTTTGGGATCAGGATCGGCAATGCGGACTTCCAATTGGGGCATAACCGTACCTGTGGAGCGGAATTTTACTACTGCGGGAGTGCATCCGGCGATCAAGGGAGAGGTCTCGGTTAGCCCGTAACCGATGGCATAGGGGAAGGAGGCATCGCCAAGAAAGCGCTCCACATCATGGGACAGTAATGCACCACCGATGCCGAAGAAATGGATTTTGCCGCCAAAGGTCTTCATCAGCTTTTTACCCGCCAATTTATGCAAAGCCAATCGCGCCGGGGGCAGCTTGTATAGCTCGCGCAACAGCATGTTTTTGGTAAGTTGCGGATAGATCTGCAGTTTAAAGATTTTTTCGATGATGAGGGGAACGGTCAAGATCATGGTAGGGCGAATCTTTTGCATGGCAGGGATGAGGATGCGTGCAGTGGGGGGTTTATCCAGATAATATACACAGGCTCCGGTCATCATGGGGATGATGAAACCCAAAGTGCATTCATAAGTGTGGGATAGCGGCAATACTGAGATCAGGCGGTCGTTTTCATCCACATCCTGAATATGCAGGGTCAGCCAGGCATCCATCACCAGGTTTCGGTGACTCAGCATCACACCCTTGGAACTGCCTGTGGTGCCGGAAGTGTAAATAATAGCGGCAAGATCGTCTTCCGCAGGTTCGCTGCCCACCAGACCAACACTCTCCAGAGCTTTGTTCCGAAAGCGTTTCCATGCGGTTTTACGCTCCAGGATGAATTCCGATAGTTTATCCTTACTCAGGTTGGGTTTGATGGGTGTGAGGTTGTCCATCAAAAAGAGGATAGGCGAATTTTCCAGATCGCTATAGCCGATCTTATCGTAATGCAGGTTCGATACAAAGATAGCTTTCACGCCACTGTGACGGATGATATGGTGAATCTCGTTGAAGTGAAAATCTACCAGAATGGGAACTACTACCGCTCCCATACCGGTAATTGCCAGATAAGCAACTCCCCATTGCGGCAAGTTTTGAGATAGCAGCGCTACGCGATCGCCTTTTTGGATGCCAAAATCTTTCAACATCTCGATGGTCTCGGATATCTGTGAGCCAAGCTGCGCATAAGTTATGGGCTGCCCATCCACCATGGAAAGCGCAGGATGATCTGGGAAAGCAGATATTGTGCGGTCTATCATCCATCTCAGAGTATAGGTATCTATCTTTATCACATTCTCTCCTCATTGAACTTATCTATACAGGATAATCCACATAGATGGGAATATCAAACACTATTCGCATGTTTTCCAGCCAGATATCCTGTACTTACTGCCATCTGAATGCTGAAACCGCCTGTGGGCAGGCTGTATGCCAGGCTTTCTCCAGCTAGATACAAGCCCGGGATCAGGCGCGATTGCATGGTTTTGGCATTTACTTCTCTGAGGGAAACGCCACCAAAATCCGACATGGAGCTTTCCAGACCTTCAATTCCGACAATTGTAAAGGGAGTTTTTTCCAGCAAGCTTGTCAAGGCTTTGCGCTCCGGCGCTTTCAGGTTTGTAGCGGCAATGTCTGCCGGAATGCCGTGTTTATTGCACAGAGCCATCGCCAGAGATTGCGGTAAACCAAGCATTTGCAGAATGCTGGTTACGCGCTTCTTGGGATTGTTTTGAATGAGAGCGGATATCTGGGAGGCATCCGCCAGGCATAGATAGATGTGGTCTCCAGCGTTTAAAGAACGTGAATTGTCCAGGATCAGGGGACCGCTGAAACCGGTGTGAGTGAAGAGCAAATCCCCGGTGGCACAGTGTTTGCCAAAATAGAGCGAAGCCTTCAGCGATACTCCGGCGCAGGTGCAGAATGCCGAGTAGTCCTTGATGCGGATAGAAGCCAAAGCCGGCCGAGGTGGAATTATACTGTGACCCAGGCTTTGTGCCAGACGGTAGGAAGAGCCGTCGCTGCCGGATTGGGGCCAGGAAGCTCCTCCTGCAGCCAGAATGATAGCAGATGCGGCAAATTGCCTGCTGTCATCTGTGGATAGCGTAAAACCGCCGTCCCGGATGCTGATCCCAGAGATATTACAAGCCGTGCGGATGGTAGCCCCGCGACTTAAGGCGAGTCTGAGCAGGGTATCCCGTACATCCGCGGATTTTCGGCTTTGGGGAAATGCTTTGCCATCTTCTCGAATAAATACCGGACAGCCAGCATCCTCCAAAAGGCGGATAAAAGCACGATTGTCGAAAGCGTAGAAGGCGGGTTTGAGCCAGTTGCGGAATTCACCCAAGGCTTTCAGGAAGCTCTCGCTATCGCAGGAATTTGTAAAGTTGCACTGTCCGCTGCCCGAAAGCAAGAGTTTTTTGCCCGCCATAGGATTGCGCTCCAGAATTACTGCCTCTTTTCCGCATGCTATGGCTGCTGCCAGACCCGCAGGACCTGCACCTACGATTGCGATCATTTCTTGAGCATCGCCTTGCTGAAGATATGGGCGGGGAGTTTGGGATTGATTTTTGTAGGTAAGGAAATACTGATTTGCTTGGTGATCATGAACGCTTCACCTCATTGTTTATGTTTATTCTGTAAGAATATCTTCTCCGTAGTATCTGTCAAGAACATACTGCGCAGAGGCGTTATAAGGCTCTATTTTGATTGCGGTTACGCTACATTTGATCGCCAAAAAAAACGAACGCCACCCGGAAATATCCAGGCTCGGCGTTCGCAGTGACAACAGGATCTTGTTTAGGATACCCTATAGTGATTACCAGAAAAGTATCGAAAGAACTAACATGAGTTAATCTCCACTTTTCCCCTACAGATTAGCTCTTAAAATAATAAAGTGTTCCCTAGAAGCTCTGTAAGTTGTTACAAATAGAGCTGATATATTTCGGGGATTGTACAATATCCTAGCTGGTGCGGGTGGAGAAACTGCATTCTTTTGAACCGCTATCTTTGCTGATTTCGAATAAGCTTTGCCTCCCGAATGATGTCAACTACACTGGTGATGTTCGCAGAGATGGCATACAAGTCGCCGCTGCCGCCATCCGGACTTCCGTGACCAATTAGCCTGAAGGGAGTGGTATTGGCGTTGGAACCAAATTCTGCCTGTGCTTCCCATATCATCGAGGGTTGACCAGAGCCCCAGCGTCCGCCCGAAAAGGCTGGATCGCCCTGGGGAGCATCTGCCGTGTAGAATGCGTTGAAATCTGTGGAATGGTTGATTTCCATCAGCACTCGATATTGCTGTGAAGATGCGTTAAAATTTGAGGATACGCAGAAATCGTATTTGGGTGTAGCCGCAGTAAATAGGGCAGGGACAGGGTTTTTGCGGGTGGGCATCAAAATACCGGGTTCATATTCTTTGTGTTGCTTATACATCCAAACTGCAGGGTCCGGCGGACCGAATGCAGATAAAGCAGAACTGACAATGGTGGGTATCCGGGATGCCGAAAGCTTGAAAGCACTCATTATGCAGAGAATTCAGAACATATCCGGCTCTCCTGCCTATAGATCAGTGGATAACAAGAGTAGTGAATTGCAGGTATTACAAAGCATTCATAAGGAATTGGCAGCTCTGCGTGAGGAATTGAGCAAAAAGCAATAGCAAGTCTTGACCTGAGCTGGAAGACTCTTTCTCAAATATCGGTGTAATACCTGGCTTTTTACAAGAGCTTTTCGATGAGCCGTTGCCCTGTCTATACATTATTGCAACGCAGTACCCGGGCTGGCTATGATGAAACGCATCTTTTGCATTATAGTGTTGCATAATCTCAATTTTTATCCTTGCTTAGGCTTTACCATTTATCCAGATGGGAAGACCACTTTTCGGGTAGAGTTATTACATGTTTCGACGCGCGATCGCTTGGGAACCGCTATTGTAAAGGATTTGCCGGATTTGTCCCAGTGTTGTCCGCTACATAGTATTAGAGGCTTCTTTGGGGATAGCCTCTAAAGCTAGAAAAAACATATTGAAATACATCGCTCTGCATAAGCGACGGGGCGAAGCTGTATCGGTAAGTAGGGCAATACATGGGTAGATAAGGTACATGCGCGTCTGCAAGAAAATAAAGAGCATGAGTGCAGAGTTGTCAAGCAGGGGTGGTAATCTTGCAACAAAACAGTAAGTAATTCCGAGAATTCCACTTGACATTTTATTGCCCTGTGACATATTTGAAAGAAAATGAGATTTGGGAAGCTACTTTGAAGAAACTGCTAATCATCCCGTTGCTATGGTGTTCGCTGCTGGCTGCAGTAAGTCCTGAGAGAGCTATGCTGTATTCTGCCTTGATACCTGGAGGTGGGCAAGTGTACAATAAAGCTTATGTAAAAGCGGGGATTGTGGTGGGTTTGCAGGCATGGAATGTGGGCAGAGCATTGTATAACGACGCCAAAGCGGATGACTTTATCAAGAAGTCCAAGCTAAGCACCGATGCTTATTACACTCAGTATTACAAGGACAGGGCGGAAGAACACAAGCAGAAGCGCCGCAGCGATATCTGGTGGATTGGCATCACCACTGCCCTGAGTGTGTTGGACGCTTATGTGGATGCTCATTTGGAGAATTTCGACAGTGAAAAACAGCGCTTGCATCTGCGCTTTGAAGAAGGAAAGGCAGGGCTGGAATTGGTCTTTTAACATTAACATTGGAGCATATATGAAAAAACAATACCTGTTTGTATTTATCTTGGTTTTACCTCTGATTTTGATTGCAGCGAAAACCATGACAGTTCAGGAGTTTGAGTTGGAGGTCTGGAGGCTTACAAATGTGCAGAGAGCGCATTACGATATCCCTCTTCTAGCTTATGATCACGGTTTGGCAGATCTTTCCCGACTACACTCTCAGAACATGCTGAAACACAACTTCTTTGCTCACAAAGATCATCTGGGAGATGAGGTTGGCGGACGAAAAATGAAATACTACCCCAACCTTCTGGTTACAACCATCGGAGAAAACCTGGGTAAATTCCGCAATTCCGCTGGTACTTTCAGCCCAATGGAAGTGATTACCGGTTGGATGATGTCTCCGCCTCACCGGGATAACATTCTGAATCCAGAATATACTCATCTGGGGGTGGGTTTGATTCTAAATGGAGAGACCATGTATACCACACAAAACTTTGCCACTCCCATCACTAAGATGACATCAGGACTACCAAAAAAGCTAAGTAAGGACAAAACCTATCGCTTAAGCTTTGAATATATGTCCGGACAACCATCACAAAAGCTAACAGCAACTCTACGCTTTCCGAACAAGAACATAATCTACAAGATTTCTGAAGAGCAGGCTATGGTGGGCGGACAGCCCCTGCCGATCTGCTGGAGTTCAGCGACAGATTTTTATGTGGATGTTCCCTTTTGGGCAGGTAAGGGCGATTACAAGCTTTGTTTCGGTTTTGATGGCGGGTATTTTCCGGAAGGTATCACCCTTAGCGCAAAGTAAGCTCTACATATACTGGACAGTGATCTGAGCCCATTACATCTTGGCGGATACCGGCTTTGTTAATCATGTCCAGATGTTCCTTATCGATGAAGAAATAGTCGATTCTCCAGCCGATGTTGCGAGGTCGGGCTCCGACGCGATAACTCCACCAGGAATACTGATCCTCAGATGAATCGAAATGCCGGAAAGTATCTACCCAACCGTGTTCAACCAGTTTATCCAGCCATTGTCTTTCGATGGGTAGAAAGCCTGATATATTCTCGTTTTCCTTGGGCCTTGCCAGATCAATCTCTTTGTGTGCAGTGTTGTAATCTCCCGCAACTAATATCGCTTTTCCGCTCTTGCGCTTGCTTTCCATTACTTCAAGCGCTTTGTCGTAAAATCGCAGCTTGTAATCCAGGCGGCCGTCGTTCATGGCTCCATTGGGGAAATAGACATTGAAGAGAATGAATTGATCGTATTCGGCAATGTTTATACGCCCCTCGGTGTCAAACTCCTCTACTCCAAAGGCATCTGAGAAGGAAAGCGGTTCCACTTTGGAAAACAGAGCTGTACCGGAATAACCCTTGCGAAGGGCAAAAGACCAGTATTTGTGATAAGAGCTAAGCTCTGCCAGCTCCTCAGGAATCTGATGTTCCTGCAGCTTTGTTTCCTGTAAACCGACGATATCCACATCAGCTTTTTTGATACTGGGAATAAAGCCTTTGTTCATGGCAGCCCTTAGTCCGTTCACGTTCCATGACCAGATTGTGATCTTCATGTGTTCCTCATTATCGTTTCTAATAGATATAGTAAGCGAAATGCACAAGAATTGCAAGCAAAGCAGCTATCAAAGAAGCCTGTGCAAAATGCTGCTTGACACTCAGGAGAGGGAAATTATATTGTCTACAGTTCTTCAAAGTATATAGGGGGTGACATGGTTTCGACAGGGAACCAGTGTGGTAGAGATGCATGTCGGAGATGCTATCCACTCCGTCAACAAGTAGCAAATGCAAATTAACTGCAAACGATAACTTACTCTTAGCCGCTTAGTGCGGTTACGTTCAACCTTTTCGTGCCATCGGGAAAGGATTGGGCGTCGTAACAGTATGGCTGCCCGTGTGTTGACCGCCGATATACACATGTTAAGCTTTTCGGCTGGGGCTTTGCGGGTCTGATTGTCTTTGCCGTAATGCCTGAGACCTAAAGACAACTAAGCATGTAGATTCTCTATGGCGCTGTTCTTTGGACGCGGGTTCGATCCCCGCCACCTCCACCATTTATATAATCTCACGAAAGTGTAAATGTCCTTCAAATGCGATTCCACAAGAGACAGACACCATCAGATTAATATAGGATTTCGGATTTTCAAGTATAATTCTTCCGGTTTTTCTAAACATACATGGAAAAAAGTATACATCCCTGAATAACTACACCACAAACGATTACACAGACTCCATGAAAGACTAAATAACCTACTCTCGATTATCCGAAACAAAATTTGAAACATTCTGCTTGACTAGTCTCGGTACCCAGTCAAGTATGGTATGCGATTCGTAGTATCTGCCATATGCGGTAGATATCGACGCTATGTACATGGAGGTATTGTGAGAACAAGACAACTTGTGATAGTGCTCATCATCGTGCTCCTAACCATTATCAGCAGTGAGGGATGGGCGCAGGAGTACCCCGGGATACATTATCTGTATAGTTACCAATGGTACGCGTCAGGGGGGATGTTCGGAGGACTGGATTGGTCAACGATGGGAAGCTCTGTGTTCTATACTTCTGAAGACAACCCGCTATGCGTTGACAGCCTGCGCTATATATTTCATCATGATGAGGAGAATCCTGATTTTGATGTTGATATTGATGAGATCCGCCCATTTGATGGGGATTTGCAACTCTTCACCGATTACTTCATCCTCAGAAGCCCAGGCAGATATCACCCATCCATGACAATGTACCGCATCAGCAAGATAAACTATCAGGGCTACTATCTGGAGGATTGTCTTTCGAATTCGTTGGATCCTGAAGATTATTATCTAAAAGCCTGGCACTACTATGATGATAATATGCGGTTACTGGCTTCGGTGATAAAGTATAGCGAGCCTCTCTCCTACCAAAGAAAAGAATACATTGTGGATCTGCAAGGACGCAGAATTGAGGAGATGCACTATAGCTCCCCAGATTCACTGGATTGGCAAGCTACAAAACGTATCACTTTTGAATATGGTACCGAACCGTTTGGGGAAAGCCGGGATTTTGAAAAGCACGCTTTATATACCCCAGATTATCTCATGCAACAATGCGGTTACTCCGATTTCATCTATTTGAACAACGATTATCCAATCTATTCCACCACCATTCAGATGAGCGATGCCCAAGGGCAATGGTATAATCCCGAAACAAACTATATCAGCTACTCTCAGATCCCTGAGGAAGAAGAAATCTATATTTCGGACACTTATCATGGTTATCAGAATCGTTACGATAACAATGGACTTCTGTTGGAAACTGGAGTTATGGAATATGACGAATTACCCTCGTTCTATTTGAGTTACCAGCATTCCACGGACACATCCATTCCTCATTCACCCCAGATACCACAAATAACAATGAATATATGGCCCAATCCAGTCAAACAGATAGCCAGTCTACATTACTCTCTGGCTAAAGCAGCTACCCTATCAATAAGCACCTACAACATCAAAGGCCAGCTGCTGAAAAAAGAAACATACAGCACTTCAGCACAAAACGGCGAAATCCTCTGGAGTCCTACGGATGCACAGGGCAGATCTCTTTGCAATGGCATCTATTTCGTCCGTCTGGAAGCCAATGGCTCCTGCTATACCAAGAAGTTGATTGTGGGCAAATAGGCTACCAGACAGCTGGAATAATTTACATAAAAAAACAGTAAGAAAACCAACTTACGATATGGAATGCAGAAAATGGCAATCAACTCCCGCAAAAACCTGTCTTCCATGGAGTATCCATCTTAATAGAAAGAACAGTGCTTTCGAAATTAGGAATTCTTTCTACATTGCTCATCATAAGCGCTACCTTACTAGTGACTCGTACAGGCATGAATGTTGTTTTGATATTGCGCTGCCAAACTCCAATCTCCCAGATACTTCTGCCGAATGATTCAGAGCTGCGGTTCACACTCTGTGTCTCAACGTGTAGAGAAGTAGATATCATCGGGTTATCATCGAGTGAGCACAGGATGATAACACCTTGATATCAGGTTCAGCACTGGATCGAACAAAGGGAAAGATAATAATGGATTCAAAGGCTCCCTTCGGTCGTTGTGGCAAGTCGTAGATTGCCACCCCATGCTTGACATGACATTAGTACTTTGCCAAGATAAAAAAGCTGGACAGATTATGGGGATAGAAAATGCTGGCATCATTAGTCGGCATGTAATTGCCAATCATCAGGCTAGAGCCTGAGTTAACCATATCATCTGGGAGGATGAATGCCTTTAACACCTGAGGCCAAAACGGCTATCATGGCAGAGTTTAAACTCCATGAATCAGACACCGGTTCCCCTGAAGT
>Ga0172378_10006883_pt1 | contig 10597 bp, 14 predicted proteins | sample GrowelOW332metaG_FD_119755 | JGI IMG/M metagenome (GOLD analysis project Ga0172378, IMG submission 119755) | Groundwater microbial communities from an aquifer near a municipal landfill in Southern Ontario, Canada - Pumphouse #3_1 metaG | ecosystem: Environmental > Aquatic > Deep subsurface >... | reverse complement strand
CAAGGAGTCATTAGATGTGGTTGACTGCTACAAGCGGGGCGAATATGCTGAAATGACATTTGAAATGACCCGTGAATACATCTATGAGGCCCTTTCGATTGATGGCTGGCCGGATTTAGAGGGAGACGCGCTTTGTGATTACATGGAAGGCCTTCAGCTTAGGGCCAACGCTGACGGTATGTGGCTTGGTTATGACGCCGAAGATTACGCTGTCGACCTTTTAGATCAACGTTATTGCGTTTAGGGCGTTTCTGTGGCGTTTAGTGTGCTTCCCCATATATCTATTAGGCGGAGCGCATTAAACGCCCTCTAGGGCATTTATTGGGAGGCATTTTGCTGTGATGAGTGTGACCATATCATGTATTTCTCGGTTAGACTATCCAGGGGTTATTTTTAAGTTGTCCCGAAAATTTATGTTTTTGTCTTTCTCAAGTTGCATTATAGCGTTGTCGGAAATTGTGTTTAATCGCCAAACAAAGGAGTAAGGCCATGAAGCAAGTGAATTTTATCAATGCCACCCCGCACGAAATCAACCTGAATGACGGCAGGAAGTTTGCTCCGTCAGGCGTTGTAATTCGCGTCTCCTCGAAGACGACGGAATTTGATGAGAATGGGATTGCCCGCACCCTGTGGGGTGAAATTGAAGCCATCTCACTGGATGACTTCAAGAGCAAGAACCCGACCCCCACCCTGTTGCCCGTGCCCGAAGGTGATGAGGAAACAATCATTATCGTGTCGGGGATTGTTGCTTCACGCGCAAACAACCCGTATTATGTCAGTCCCGCCACAGGGCACAAGGATTGCCAGCGCACCCCTGACGGCAAGAGCATCATTTCGGTTCCCGGGTTTGTTTGTTGAAGTTTCATTAGTATTGAAGAAAGGATAAAAGATGGGAAAAGACAGAATTGAAGAATTGCGTTGTGAGATAGCTCGTCATAATGCCCTGTATAATTCAGGGAATTCTGAGATAAGCGATGAACACTATGATAAGCTTGTTGAGGAGCTAAGAGCTTTGGCTGAAGATGAGCCTATTCTTGGAGTCATCAATCCTCTTGATGCTTTTGGTGAGAAGATTACACACAGAAAGCCGATGTTGTCGCTGGACAAAGTCTATTCCTATGATGAGATGAAGAAATGGATGTTTAAGACAGCAAGGAATCAAGACGAAGTATTTTTGGTTATGCCGAAGTATGATGGGATTTCTGGAAAATATGAAGGGGGTATCCTTTCTACTCGTGGTGATGGTTATGAGGGGACAATATTAAATCACGCTTTGCCCTTGATTGATTTTGGAGGGACTTTTGATAGCGGTATTCACTATGGGGAGTTGGTCATTACTAATTCGGATTTTGAAACTGTTTTTCCTAAAGTAATTCGGAAAGACGGTTCTTATTTCAAGAATTCAAGAAATGCAGTTGCTGGAATTGTTGGGAATGAGGATGTTGAATATTACAAGCGACAGAATGTAGTGATTCGGTTCATGGAGTACCGTAGTTCTGCAAAAGAGTTGTCATTGAAAGAATTCGACGAACTTTTTCCAAAGTACGTTGAAGAGTTTCAAAAGATTGATGTTCCTATTGATGGTATTGTTGTCAGAATTAAAGACGATGAGTATGCAGAATCATTAGGTGTGACAGGTCATCATCCCAAACACAGTATGGCTTTTAAATTTGCCAATCAAGTTGTGCAGACGAAGCTAATTGGTTATGAAGTAGGTATGGGGAAAGATTCCTTGTCTTTGGTTGGTTTACTGGAACCGGTTGAATGTTCTGGTGTCACAATCAGTCGAGTTGTTTTACCTCTTACAAGGGCTATGGATGGCACAGGAAAGGCCGCTATTGAAGGAGAGATTGCAGTTGGTGATATTATCCATGTGAAGCGAGCTGGAGAGGTAATTCCCTATGCTGTGTCGATTGAAGATGGTACAGAACGTGAGATCATCAAGATTGAGAAGTGTCCGTTCTGTGGGTCTGAGTTAAAGATTACTCGTAGTTCTGTATCATGTACTAATGACAACTGTGATGAAAAGTTACTTTCCCGATTGTATTCAGGTGTTGTAACTTTGGGAATGAAAGGAATTGGTCGCAAGACAGTCCAGAGTATCATGAAGTATGTTGGTATTAAAGAATTGTATGGCTTCATGACTTTGACTGAAGAGCAACTGAAGAAAGTCCCTTCTTTTGGAGACAAGACAAGAGATAATGTACTGTCAGAGATATCTAAAGCCAAGAATGTAAAGATTGAAGTTTTTTTGGATTCTTTGAATTTACCTTCTCTCGGCACACAGAATTCAAAGTTGCTTTCTGAGAAGTATAATAAAGAAGAGATTCTTTCTGGAGCGATAACTTACGATTCATTGATGTCCAATTCTTTCGGACCAATCACTTCAGAAAATGTTTCAAGAGCCTTAAAAGAGAACAAAGATTATATTAATGCCCTTATATCTTTGTTTACTATTAGGGAAGAAGTGAAAGTTGTTTCATTGAATGGAGAGATTTGTTTTACAGGAAAGATGTCGAGGCCTCGTTCTGAGCTTGAATCTTTGGCGTTATCGAAAGGTTTTAGTCCAAAAGATGATGTTAGTAAGACTCTTTCTGTATTGGTTGTAGCAGATAAAAACAGTACCTCAAGTAAAATGAAGAAGGCTGCAAAGTTTGGCGTAAAAATAATTACGGAAGACGAATTCATGCTTCTTTCCTGATGCATTATTGAACAGAAAGGATTAAAGAAGATTTTTTATTGCGGGGTAGAGCAGAGGTAGCTTGACAGATTCATATTCTGGAGGTCGTGGGTTCGAATCCCACCCCCGCTATTTTTTGTGGAGTATATATTCTTAGATATGTGATACAATTTCATGAGTTGTATTAGTGAATTCAAATTATCACCTCCACAACCATTTGCGGGCAAGTAGAGCCGGAGCACTCACCAGTGTCATAAGCTGGAATATAGGCCGTTCAACTCGGCGCCCGCCACCATTTTAAGTTTTGAGAAATCAATTAGTTTGGTAATTTCAATTAGAAATGAGAATGAAATCATGAGTAAAGAAAACGATTGGGAAAACCACATTGAATCAAACGAAGTGTCTATGCCTCTTTTTGAAATTAAGGATTCAGAGAGATATGAGCTTCTCAAGTATATGACTTCAGCTTTGTTTGATGCTATTAAATCAAGAAAAGGCGGCGATTTTTCTTCAGAAGGAATGAGTTTGGTAATTTCAATTAGAAATGAGAATGAAAGGATAAAATGATGAGTAAAGAAAGCGATTTGGAAAATCATATTGAACCAAACGAAGTGTTGCCAACTGATGGTTTAAAAGAAAAATTGACGATGTTGTTTCGATAAACACTGAAAAGTTTATAAAAAATTCTTAAAGAGAAAGGATAAAAATGCGTTGTACTCAATTTTTTGGCTTGTCAAAGAATGCAAATGATTGGCTTGAGAAATATTGTAAACAAACACACTATTTTCAAAAAGTGTTTCGTGCTTATGATGGAAGTGATGAATGGGTTGAGGTTGAGAATTCTGAGGGAACACAACTCGTTTCGAAGCCTCTTGAAGAGAATGAAAAAGTTTTTGGGATGTTTGGAGAGGAAGTATATGTTCTACAACAATACGAAATGGATAATGGTTCTATAGTTGAAGAATATGTCCAAGCCGATCCTTGGTCAAGTGGGCCTTGTATTTTCCTTTGTTTGCGTTTTCAAAGCACAAAAAAGTTTGTTAATAAAAGTCTTTGGAAAGACGAAGAAATAGAGAAGTGTTAATTTAGTTGCGAGTATAATATAACGGTTAATATCTCAGTTTTCCAAACTGAAAATGAGAGTTCGATTCTCTCTACTCGCTCCAGCTCTTTTACAATTTGGGGACGACGGGTTTCGATTTAGATAGAGAAATCCAAACATGCAGGTGGAGGATGATTCTTGGCCTCCTTAATCATGAATTGAAAAAATAACTGCTAATAGTTATGCACTCGCGGCTTAATTAAAAACTCCGCAGTCAAACCAAAGTACTCCGATAATTTGGCAAGACAAACCTTTTCGGATAGTGTGAGTGAAGCAATACAGTCGATACAATTCACATGAAACCCTTAATGACTGTTGCAACTTGATACTATGTGTGTAAAAGCCGTTGAAAGAATGTCGGTTCAGGTTTAAGAAAAAGATGTTTATCACCGCCGAGGTGATTAAAAAACGGCTAAACCTGTAAATGAATGTCGGAAGTCTTTAACTGAACACAGGGGGTTCAACTCCCCCTCGTCTCCACCATTTTATGCTATCCGAAACATGTTGTATGTTTCTATCCCAAAGAAACACATGCACAGATACCGGTAAAGATGTGTGTGGAGTGCTCTTGGGATACGTAGTAAAATCTACAGGGTGGCACCATTTTGGGCTTTAATTCAATAGTAGAATATATGATTTTAATCATATTACAATGGAGCGTAACCATCGGAGCCCACCAATTTAGTTACATTTAATTAGTTTTTCTTTTGAAAACAAGTCGTTAGGAGAATGCATAAAGAATATGTTGAAAACAATTTAATTTTGCACCTTGAAGCAGACTGTTGGAATACATCAAATTATAACTTGAATTCCATTTTCCGACAAAAAATTCTCATGGTGTTTTTTAAGTCATCTTTTACATTGTTAAAGCAGACGAATCGGCTACTTCTTGAAAAACACTCCGATTCAAAAATTCTTAACAATGTTTTTTAATTTTGATACTTTGAAGCAGTCTGTTGGAATACATCAAATTATAACTTGAATTCCATTTTCCGACAAAAAATTCTCAAAGTATCTTTAATTGTTGTATTGTCATTCAAAAAATTGCAAGGAGAAGAAAATGAGCAAGATTACGAAAAAAGCAAAACAATTGGTCAAGGACAAAGAGTTTGACAAAAGAAAACCTGTTGTCAATTTCATGGGTGGCATATCTTATGATTTGAATCCGATTGACACTTTGAAAATGATTTCAGCGTCGAGTATTTTGGGGGAGCCTCAGTATTATCGCAAAGATGGATTGAAAGATATTGATTGTTCTATTCATGATTTTGTCAAAGATTTTTCAGTTTTCGACTACAAAGAACTTTCGGCTTCGAGTGTAATGAAGAATGCAATACAGAATGCGCTTAATTTTGATTTCAAGGCGACTATTGAATGGGCGTCATCTTTGAGGAACGAATTCTATATGCGTCTGAATCCTCAGATGATTATGGTAATGGCTGCTCAACACCAAAATCGCGTAGAGTTTGACAAAGCAAATCCTGGTGTTTTCAGAGGCATTAATTCTTGTGTGATGAAAAGGGCTGATGAGCCTGCTTCTCAGTTGTCTTGCTATTTGTACTTGAATGATGGCAAGAAAAATGGGATCCCCAACATTCTGAAGAGGTCTTGGAAAGAGAGACTTGAACGTGCTGACGCTTATTCCATTTCGAAGTACAAGAATACCGATATTGGTATGATTAATACGGTAAGAGTATGTCATGCCAACAGTCCTCGGATTAACGAGTTGATGAAGACTGGTACTGTTAATGTAACGGATGGTGAGGAAACTTGGGAGAGATTACGGTCTGCTGGCGTACCCTTCAAGGAAATTTGGAAAAAGATTCGTATTCCCCACATGGCATTGCTTAAGAATTTGAGAAACATTTTTAGCGAGTTGGATACTGGTGATATTGAACTTGCCGAAGAAATTCTTTTGCAATTGAAAGGCGGAGTTTTGGGGTCGATGCAATTTCCTTTTCGGTATTACAATGCCTATCGGGTTATTTCTGGAGTAGATGAGATTGCCTTTGGTGGTAAGATTCTTGATGCTTTGGATGAGTGCATTGATATTAGCGTTGAGAATTTGCCGAAGCTTTCAGGAAGAACGGCCTGTTTGTCTGACAATTCTGGTTCTGCGTGGGGTGCATTTAACAGCGAATATGGGTCTGTGACTGTTGCCGACATCGACAATCTTTCCAGTGTGTTGATTGGCGCTTGTAGTGATGATGCAGATGTGTTTAAGTTTGGAGATGACATTAAGCGGTTTGACGTAAGAAAAAGAGAAGGGATTCTTTCTCAAGCGAAAAAGATTTCAGACAGACAATATGAGGATGTTGGCGGACATACTGAACATGGGATTTGGCTTTTCTTTAAAAACGCGATTAGAGACAAGATTCATTACGACAACATTTTTATCTTTTCTGATCAGCAGGCTGGTCATGGGGGGTTGTATGGCACTGAATCTTCTTATTTGATTGATGGCGAAAACTTTCGTTGCAGAGCAGGAAAATATGTTGATGTAATGAGACTTTTAGATAAATACAGGAAAACAGTAAATCCGAAAGTGAATTTCTTTACTGTGCAAACGGCAGGATATACGAATGTTGTTATTCCTGAATACACCTATAGAGGCGCGGTGCTTTATGGGTGGACTGGCAAAGAGTCCTTGTTCGCCAGCAATATTATCAAGCAATGGGATGATATTGAAAGAAGAGTAGTCCAAGTAAAATAACCATTGTTTTGGACTCTTAACTCAGTTGGTTAGAGTAGAGCACTCTAATGTTCTTTTCATTTATATTTTTCTTATTAGTATAACAACTAATAGGAGAAATAAAAATGGAAGAAAAACATACGTGCTACCTGTGCGGTAGCGAAGCAAATTATCAATTAAAATCTGGGAAATGGTGTTGTACTGCTAATGCAAGAAGTTGTATAGTTGTAAGGGAAAAAGTAAGTAGGGCAGCAAAGGAAAAGTGGGAATCCCTTAAAAACAAAGGGATAAGAAAAAGAAAAGACATTCCCGAGGAACAGCAAAGAAATGCTGACAAAGGTAAAGAGGGTGTTTGTTTCTACTGTGGTCAAGAAGGAAACTATCTTCTTAAAAACGGAAGATGGTGTTGTTCTAAAAATTATCAATCGTGCCAAGAGATAAGGAATAAAAACTCAAGTTCTTGCAAAAATAATTGTACAACGAAAGAAAGCAATTTTGCGAGTTGGAACGAAAAAAGGAAAAGAGTAGAAGTTTCAAGTTGGAATAAAGGCTTAACGCAAGAAACAAGTGAAAAAATAAGAATAGCAGGAGAGAAAGTGAAAGAAAGATATAAAAACGGCTCTCTTGTTTCTAAATTCAAGGGAACAAAACACTCCAAGGAGCACAGAGAGCTTCTTTCAAAAATTCAATCCGAAAGATTGGCAAATTCAAATGTGGGCGGTTTTAGAAAAATTGGTTGGTATAAAGTTGAAAATCTTAATGGCACTTTATATACAGTAAGAGGAACTTGGGAAAGGGATGTGGCCAACGAATTAAACAGGTTGGGACTTTTGTGGATAAAAAACGTGTATTTGTTTTATGTAAAACCAGACGGTGTAAAGCACAGATACAACCCTGATTTTTTTCTTCCGAATGAAAACCTTTATATAGAAGTAAAAGGTTATTATTCTGAGGACGACAAATTAAAAATGAAACTCGTTTTAGAGCAAAACAATGTAAACATAAGGTTATTTGAAAAAGATCAAATAAAATTGATCAGAAATAGCATGATGACAACAAATGAAATTTTGGAGAATTAGATGGGCGATTCGTTCAACGGTTAGGACCGGATTCTTATAAAGTCCAGACGGTAGTTCGACTCTACCATCGCCTACCATAATCACCGGGTCACTGGTTCGAGTCCAGTAGAGTCCACCAATTTTTAGTTGTTTATGGTTTCATTGAATAATAGTTAGTTCGCCAGCCTTTCAAGTTGGAAACGAGATGGCAGTATGGAGTAAAAGGAAACGCAGAAAGAAGGAGAGAAGCAATGTCAAAGGAAGCCATTTATTCTGTAGGTTTTTTCTTGGGATACTCACGATGGCAATCATTACTTTCTGTCGTGAGCCCTACCAATACACTTGTGAATGTCCAGAATGCAGTAAGTGGTTTAATGTTGTAACTAGTACCCCATTAAATGAAAAACAGAGAGAAGGTGTTAGAAATTTTTGCATATGTGACAAAACAAAAGTACAGAAGCAATGATAGATAATAAAATGTAAGTACGTGATGGTTTTAATGAAATGAGAAAGGGAATGACGAAAAACGATGAAAATTAAATTTGTAAAACGAGTTTCCGATGCCGTAACCCCAACGAAAGCTACGGATGGCGCGGCCGGGTTTGATTTAACAGCGGTTTCCATGTCGGCAGACTCTAACCATAAAGGTGTTCTTGTTTATGATACAGGCATAGCGGTAGAAATACCAAACGGGTTTGTTGGTCTGTTGTTTCAACGTTCCAGTGTTTACAAAACGAAAACCTCGCTTTGTAACGCTGTAGGAGTTATTGATTCGGATTATAGAGGAACGATTAAATTGGCTTATCGTTGTGAGGCAGAAGCCGAGCCATACCGTGTAGGTAATCGTGTTGGGCAGATAGTATTTGTCCCTGCCCCTGCTGTTGAACTTGTTGAAGTAAACGATGACGAGCTTAGTGATACGTCTAGGGGAGTCGGTGGTTATGGTAGCACAGGAAAATGACCAGCCTCACCATGACGAAGGTAATGATGAATAATTAATGATATAAGTTGATTTACCAACTGCATAAACATTGCGTCGTTGATAACAGGTTTAAATTGTTAACTTCTACTTGGAGAAGTTCAATGTCAAAATTTTCGCAATTTGGTAATTCGATATCATAACGGAGAACAGAGATGGAAGTCATACTTGTAATTCTTGGCTTGTTCTTTCCTCGTGTTCTGTTGTTCTTCGCCAGTTTGATGACAAACTGGTTTGATCGGTCGTTTGAAACCTGGTGGTGTCCTCTCATTGGATTTGTGTTCGTGCCGTACACCACCCTTGCCTACGTTGCGGCCATGCTGAACAACAATCACGCCTTGACCGGCGGCTGGCTGATGCTCTTCATTGCAGCCATTGTTGTCGACGTTTCAAATCATGGTGAAGAAAATCATGGTGAAGAATGTTAGACAATCAAATATCATGCTGCAATCGCAATGGTGTCTTTGTGTTAAAGACAAAGTGCGTGATCTCTTTGTTTATCAAGGATCGATGGATTGAGATACCTAAAGGTTTTGAAGCTGTAGGATACCCTAAGACTGAAGAATGTTCGATAGAAGGAAATAAAATGCGTATTTTTTTGTTGTTTAACTATTTAAAAGATAAAGGAGTAGAGAAATGAAAGAGAAGACTTTTATATTGTGTATTTTCATTTTGCATTTATTGATGTTTGCGTTATCAATAAGCATATTTTTGGATTACAATTGTAAAAGAGCGATTTCTCTTATGGTTGTTCATCTTTTTTTCGCTTTCACTACGCTGTTTTGTCTTTTTAGCAAACGGCAAGAAACAGGATTGGAAATTCCAAAGGAAGATTGATGAAACCAAAATCGCCGTTTCCTTACTTTGGTGGGAAATCTACGATTTCCGATGTTGTATGGGGCAGATTTGGCAATGTCAAAACCTACATTGAGCCTTTTTTTGGATCCGGTGCTGTATTGTTTGCCCGACCAGGTGATTGTTTTTCGCACGAGATAGTCAATGACTATGATGGGAACATAGCTAATGTATGGCGGTCAATACAGTCAGACCCGCATGAAGTTGCAAGATTGTGTGATTGGCCTTGTAATCATATTGACTTGATGGCAAGGAGAGCCGTGTTAATCGCAGAAAAGGAAAATCTGAGACAATCGTTGATTGATGACCCTGAGTACTGCAATCCAAAGTTGGCAGGTTATTGGATATGGTGTATTTGCAATTGGATTGGTGATTGTATGCTTACCGAATCCAAAAGCAAATCAAAAGAGTGTAAGAGACCAGAATTAGGAAAGAACAAAGGGATAATGGGTTGTGATGTGCAAGCTTTGCTCATTGCCATGCAGTGCAGATTGAGAAACGTGAAAGTAGTTTGTGGGGATTGGTCAAGGGTAATGGGTGGTAACTGGCAAACGAATTATGGTATCTGTGGTGTATTTTTAGACCCTCCTTACACTACAACAGAAAGAAGTGATTGTTATGATACCAATAGTCATACTGTTGCTCGTGATGTCCGAGAATGGTGTTTGCAAAACGGGGACAATCAGTTGTTTAGGATTGCTCTTTGTGGTTATGATGGAGAGCACAACGAACTTGAGGATTCTGGATGGTCTGCTTATAAATGGAAACCAAATGGTGGGATGGCGAATCAAGGGAGTTTAGATAGCAGGGGGAAGAAAAACATCAGTAAGGAAACCATTTGGTTTAGTCGCAATTGTTTACAGGATGATTTGTTTAGTTTTTGTCAAGAATAGATTTTGTTTGGATGTTTTGTTTTGTAAATCATAATATATTGTTTATATTTAATCATAGTGGTGTGTAGCCCGGATTTCCCCTCGACAGACTGTAAATCTGTTGACTACAAATTATGGGGGGCGGTTAGTCAGATGGTTCAACTCCATGTCTGGGCACCAGTTCTTCAAAACAGATAGTAAAAGATTTTAGATGAATAATGGGACTTTCCTACAGCTAGGTCTAGTAGAGCGGACTGTTAATCCGTCAACGGTGGTTCAAATCCATCAAGTCCCGCCAGTTTAGTTCTTAGCAGAAGGTTCTTTCCTTCCTTAAGTGGTTCGAATCCACAGATAACATT
>Ga0172378_10006882_pt1 | contig 10597 bp, 7 predicted proteins | sample GrowelOW332metaG_FD_119755 | JGI IMG/M metagenome (GOLD analysis project Ga0172378, IMG submission 119755) | Groundwater microbial communities from an aquifer near a municipal landfill in Southern Ontario, Canada - Pumphouse #3_1 metaG | ecosystem: Environmental > Aquatic > Deep subsurface >... | reverse complement strand
GGTACTCCAGCCACGCTAAGCCTTCGGCCGGATTCATCCAGATCGAACAAATCCTGATGTGCCCACACTTCAGAGCTTTCGTAGCTGAGGTATAGAGGGAGATCACCGATCAGAGACACACCGCTCTCGGTCATATAGGCCTTCAGGCGAGTGAACTGCTCTTCAAAGACTTTTTGCAGAACAGCAGTTTTCCGCATCTCGAGCTTATTCTCCTGGTACAATTCGTCATATAGCTTGTCGCTGTAATGCCTGATCTCATGAGGCCAAAGGTACCACTCTGATGAGTGCATTTTTTGGCTGAGCATGGTAAAAGCCAGATAGGGTTTCAAGTGCCAGGCATTTTCCCGGATGTATTCTTCCACATCAATGTCTTTTAGCATCCGCTCTGCAGCTAGATCGAGCAGCTGACCTTTGATGCGATATACCGCTTCGTAATCTACACTGCTAGTGTGCGGAAGCTTTGCCGCTTGCAGTTCAGCTCTGCTCAGGTAAGACTTTTCTGCCAGCATATCTGGGCTGATCAAGAACTTGTTGTAGGCAAAGGCAGAAATGGGATTGTAAGGCGAATTGCCATATCCGCAATGGTTTAGGGGTAGTATCTGCCAAAAGCTGTGAGAATTTTCCTTCAGGTAATCACAAAACCGGTAAGCAGCAGTGCCCAAGTCCCCAATTCCATAATCGGTAGCCAGAGAGCTAAGATGTAGAAGTATTCCACTTTGTTTCATTTCATCTCCAATATGGCCATGATGGCCAGCCCCAGGATCAGCTTGCCATCCAGATTGCTACTCTTCAGCTTGGCATCTGTGTCCAGCAGAATACCCATGATGGATTCCAGGGCTTGGGTACTGTACGCTTTGGCAAAATCGAGATATTCCTTGCGCTGAGTCATGAAAACCTCAGCTATGTGTTTTACAGTGATCTCGCTATCGCTTACATGAGCCTTTCTGAGGAGCTGGATCTTGTACAGTATGGTGTAAAACCGATACAGCTGAAAGAATATCTGCAAGGGTTCCCAATCGGTGGAAAGCATGAGTTCCACGGCCACGAGGGCGGTCTTGGGATTTCTCTTGCCTAAAGCACGGTAGAAATCGATCAGAGTCCCGGTTCGGGTCGTGCCCAGACTGGCATACACATCTTCTTCAGTGAAGGTCTTACGGTCTCCTGCCAGTAGATTGATCTTGTTCAGTTCGTTGGCTGCGCTAAAGTAATCCAATTCTATGCGGGAACTGAATTCGTCCATCGCTTTTGGGGTCATGCTCTTCCCCATTCGCTTCAGTTCAGCGTTTAGCCAATTGCGTATCTCTGAGCCCCATCTAGGTGGATCGCAGTTTATCCGGATGGTAGCGCCGGTGATCTTCTTCCAGGCAGATAGACGAGCATCAAACTTGTCGATCACAATGATCAGGCTTTGGTTTTCTGCAGGAGCATCAAAATAAGCGGAGATGATCTCGATCTCGTTTTTACGAAGTTGCTCGGTATTCTTGATGATAACCAGTTTATTGGCGGAAAAGATCGTAAAAGTATCCAGATGCTCTGCAAGTTCACCAGCCGATACCTCATCCGCGTAGACGATGATGGTATCAAACTCAGTTTTGGATCGCATCAGAGTTTTGATCTGTCTGATAATGCTTTCTATGAGAAAGCTGTCTGTGCCGGCCAGCAGAAAGTTTTGACCCAGGCTGAATCTGAGGTTAGCTGCCTCAAGGGCGTTCAGAGTCTTTTTGGATTCGTCCATTATCGATACAGAATGAAGCTGATGGAGAGAGCGGCAACCAACCACAGATAAAAAGCGAAGTACTTCAGGTTTCCGCCTTGAATCAGCCGGATCAACCCTGCAATCACCAGATAGCCGGCAACGAACGAGGCTACAAATCCGCCAATGTAGTGAGGCAGTACAGAGGGATCAAGATTTGTGAGGGCTTGGTATTCGGAGATATTTGCGGCAAGAATGGCCGGAATTGAGAGCAAGAAAGAGTAATGTGCGGCGTCCTTCCGCTTGATCTTGCAGAATAGCGAGGTGGCAATGGTGCTGCCCGATCTGCTAATCCCGGGTAAAATGGCCACACCTTGCGCTAATCCTATCAACAAGGCTTTGATGAAACCCATGTTACTGGCGGGGATGGAACTGTCTTTTACCAGATCGGAGCTGTAGATCAGGATTCCGGTGATGATTAGCATCAAGGATACAAACAAAGGGGATGAATAGGCAGCTTCAAACAGATCCTTGAATAGCATGTACATGATACCGGTGCTGAGAGTGGATAGGATCAGAAACACGATCAGCATCCGATTGTGGCGGTGGGTTTCCCCATCCAGTTTTACACCCCAACAAAACATGGATTTGATGAGTTCCCAGATTTGCTGACGAAAAAAGATCAGAACGGCACAGAGTGTTCCCAGATGCATAAAGATTTCGAAACTCAGGTCACCGGCTCCCTCCAATCCAAAGAAGTACTGTGCCAGCACCAGATGACCGGATGAACTTACAGGGATAAACTCGGTGAGGCCTTGAACTATGCCCAGGATGATTGCTTGCAATAGATTCATAATATCTCCGGAACTTCTTGGCTCCCGTACTCAGACAAGGGAACCAGGGTGAATCCAGCCTTTTTCAGGCGGGCGATAAATCTCTTTAGATAATCCAATTTGTCCTCATTATGACAGTGAGTAATGGCGATGATATGCTTCTTTGTAGATGCCAACTGGATGATTTGATTCAGTTTGTCATCCATGGTGGATTGGCTGATGTTTGGACTATCCAGAAAGAGATCATTTCGATATGCCTTCAGATGAGACTTTTGAGCGGTTTGAAATGCCACTGAGACGTTGGTTGTCCGGCTGTCCAGAAAGGCCTTGTCATGCTTTTTCAAGGAGTTCATCACGTATTGCATGATCTCGGGATCGGTGGTAGCCAGGCTGCCCATATGGTTATTTATGCCTATCGCATCAGGCAATTCTGCAATGAAGGAATCCATCAATTTCTCGATGTGAGCCTCACTGTGCTGAACGAGGATGGCGTTTTTCCCAGGATTATTGCTGGGGTATCCAATCGGCTCCATGGGCACATGGATCAGCACTTCTCTGCCTTGCCTGCCGGCTCGCTGCATGGTGTACTTACTATTGGTTTCACCCGGAAAGATGGCAAAACAGACTTGCTTGTCCACATCAAAGAATCCATCCAGCAGCTTCCCGCCAATGCCGCCGAAATCATCGACCACAATGCTGATCTTTTTACCGACCAGGCTATTTTGGTAGTACTTGGATTCGTAGAAAAGCTCCAGGCGGTACTTTTCGGGTACGGCTTTATGCGAAAAACTGAGAATCTGCCGATTGTGTGAATCTTCACCCTTAATCAACCGAGCACCGACCTGCTCCAGATTCCCTTTGAAAATCATATTGGCGTAAGTGAGATCCATGCGGGATCTGTCGATGGGTATGTTGTAGCTAATCAGATCGCTGCTTTTCTTTCTCTTCAGAGCGCTATCTGGCACCCCAATGCCTGCGGCAGCCTTTCTGATCGCCATATCCACTTGTGTTTCACCTTCTTTGGGAACTTCTTGTTTCACAACTTTCTCATCGGGAGACTGAACCTGCCCTTCTTCCGGGGATTTTGAAGGATCATCTGATGCTTTCTCAGGCTTTGCCTTTACTGGCTTGGCTTCCCTTTTGGCGTTAGCAACTTCGGCAGTCTGTTCAAAATCTTCAGGAGCGGATTGCGGTTCCCGGATCAGGATCCACATCATAAAAATCGTGGCAAGGGCAGCCAGCAAATAGATGCCCAGACGCGGACGGCTCTTCCTGCGACGAATGGTCTTCTTGCGAGCTGGTTTACGCTTGGTTTTGATTGATTTCTTCACTGTTCACCTTAGCAAAACTAATTGGATGTAGTTTGTCTGCCAGCAGCTGAGCGAGGACTATCAGAGGGTAAAAACAAACATTGGACAGAATGAAAGCTGCAGCCAGGATGAAGAGATTGTATAAAACAGACCATAACTGATCGATGCGGATCAGCTCCAATCTGACGTTGATCCCTGTGAGATCAAGTATCCCAAGCAACAAAGGTACGTAAACGTAGTTTATCATCAACACATACAACCTTACTGCGGCAATCAGGATCAGGAATAGCAGCCCACTATACTTAATGGCGATTAGAGGATGCTTGATTAGCCACGAGTAGCAAAGCATTTCACTACGACGCTTGCTATAGCCTCTCTCCCGGTATGGCTTCAGCCACATATGGGGGATGTAGTAAGCAATGATCAGAAGTATTGTAAAGAGGCGAAAGAAAAGCATAACAGCGTGCTTCACCGGTAATTTGATCCCATAGAAATAGCTCAGGAACTCCGATAGCACAAAGAAAACCATCACGATTAGCAGCACTACGAATAGTCTGACATGCACATTTATGATGGAATCCCAAAACTCATCAAGCAGATGGCGGTGGTGATCAGGCGCTACATTGAAGATCATGGTGTATATCTTCATGATCATGAAAGCCAGGTAGATGAATAGCACCCCCCAAAAAGTGATGGGCAGGAAGTGCACTCGTACACTTAGCAGCGTGGATAGCGCCAGGAGAATACTGGAGCTGGAGATCCAGTAAAATAGGGTACTGGGATAGAGGAATATCTGAATGCCATTGTAATCCGAAAACATCGATTTCAGGGTGCCGCGCAGAAACAGGGATAACTTCGTCACATTTGGCTCCTAAAACCTATATATCAGACCCAGATACAGGTGCCTGCGCTGTTTTGGCAATGCTCTGTGAACGCGCTTATTGGAGTTTAGCAAGTTCTCCAAGCCCATATACAATTGACCATTACTGCCGATGTCCGCCCCAAATTCCAGATTCAAGTCCAGCAATTCTGACAAATCTCGCTGCGCTTGGTCTTTGGCAAAATACTGCTGCACGAAGGATATCTGCCCGTGGTAAGGGCTGCTCTCGTATCTGGCCGTGCTTTCTAACTGCAACATGCGGTTGTAGGCAAGCCTTCGCCAATCGTGCCTGGTCTCATATGCCAGCGACACAGCCATATTCTGGATCACTGTGAAAGGTGAAGAACCAAAGACTGCCGCAAGCGAACTCCTGTTTTCAAAGACATCGTCATAAACAAGCTCCACTACATCCGGCATAGCGCTATCTGCCAGCAGAGCTTTGTTTTTACTAAAAATGGTGGTATTCTTTACGCTTACTGAGACTGGATGGAAATCCTGGATATCAGGATTGATCATCGCATACTCCAAACTGAAATCAAGAGGGACGGTGGTGTTGCGACGGCGCTCGTCCATTTTGATCCAAGTGTACTGATGCAGCAAATCCTGATAGTCTTGCTGAGCTGTGTGAGCACGGTTTGAAATCTTTAGAGCGGAATCATAGCCTGTATCGATAGTATGATCGAAGGTGAGAGCAGGCATCATGTACAGTCCATCGTAAATGGCGCCAATGCTATAGCGATCGATATAATTACCTTTCAGCTCCAATTGAGAGCCAATGACCGGTTTAGTACCATAGAGATAGACACTGTTACTCAGCAATAGATCAGCCAGTTTCACCGTGCTTTCATGATGCCAAGCCACTCCTTCAGAGCTAAAGCTGGATAGGCGATACTTCTGATCCAGGGTGTAGAACCTCAGTTCATTACTCATTTCGCGGAAATCAAGATCCAGAGCGGAAAAATCACGTCCGCCCAAGTTTAGCTGCCCCATCCGAAAACTGCTCTGCATTTCTGCGGTTTCCACCTTTTGAAACCATGCATCCAGCAGCAGAGTATGGCTCACAGCAGGGCGCAAGTCCGCATTCAAAGATACACTTCGAGAGATTAACTCGCTTTTAGGAGATTTGAAAGAAGCGGTTAGTCCTGCCGCGTTCAGATGCTTGAGCATGAAATGATGCCGGTAATTGGCATAAGCATCGCCTGCGCTGCCCCCTTGGATTTGGATGAAGTTCTTGATTTCTTTGGTCTCAGTTCCCACATGGATAATCGGCTCCACCGGGTATGAAAGCGGCAAAAAGGCTTGCAGGCTGTCATTCATGGTGCTCTGAGGACTATATGGCAAAGCTTTTTTGTATAGAAAGATCTTTACCTGGCTTTCTCCCGTTACTTCCATATCCGGTAAAACCTGTATCTGAGCTTGCAGTATACTGAAAGCCAAGGAGAGTACCATCAGTAATGGGTACTTCACTGGCCTTGCCCCATCAGCTCATTTATGACAGACTTATGCTCATCAGAAAGCTCAGTTCCCATATCCCAAAGCAGCATCTCTGCCTCGGAGAATTCACCCATCCTGATATAGGTAACGATCAGATAATACGCTGCGTCATCCCTGATATCGGCCAGATCCGGAAAAAGCATCAATGTCCGGTTGAACTCAGGGATAGCCGCCTCATAACGTTCCTGATGGAAGTATATAAGGCCTTTGTGGAGAAAAGCAGTAGCATGGTCGTGGGGATTCAGACTTTCATTGATGATCTGATCGGTATAGAGCAGTGCATCGTCAAAGCTTTTCTGCTCCATCAGTTGTGTCAGGCGGACGATCCTCGACGAAGGGATTTCATTTTGATATATATCTCCAAGACTCCATAATTCGTCAAAGTCCTGATAGTCAATACCAGCGGAAGCCTTGAGCATCTGATACCAGATCTCGGCTCCGGGAGAGTTTGCATAAGCCTCACGGTATTTTATCAGAGCTGATGCGTAATCCTGGGTAAGATAATCAATCTCTGCCCAGCGGATGAGTGCTTCGAGATCATTGGTATCTTTATATAATGTCCCCAGCAGACTATCAGCCTGGGCGAATTCGTTTAGTTCGATCAGGCTCTCTGCCATCAGGATTTCCACTTCATTGCGCTTTACCTCGGGGAAAGCTCTGCGAAGCTCCTCTGCCCCACTTAGCACATCCTGCCAGGAATCATTCTCTGCATATAGACGAATCAACAGATAGCTTAGTTCAAAGCTGATATATAGACTTTGGAAGCTTTGGGACAACTCTGCAGTTTCGTCCATCAATTCTGGATTATCAGCTCGTTTGAGAGATAACTCCAAACCGGTGAAGACTTCCCCCAACAATGCACGATCAGCATCGCTAAACTCCCGGACATTTCGGAAACGGGATAGGATGCTGTGATAATCTCTCACCGCCTGTTCGTAATTCCCCATATTGTAATAGCTATTGGCGATATCGGCCAGGACAGGAAGGAAGTACTGTGATTCGGGATAGGTATCGATAAACTGGTCAAAGAGAAGTAAAGCTTGGTGATAATCCCCTGCGGCATAAGCAGATTTGGCTCCCAGATACAGGTAGGTGTCGGGGCTTTCACTACCTTTAAATAGCTTCAGATAGAGCTCTGTTGCTTCGGTATAGCGTTTCATCTGGTACAAACACAGGGCCCGGTAGCTTTGTGCCTCTGTGATCTGAACTGCCTTATTGCTGGCCCGCTCAGCCAGGCTGAAGAACTGCAGCGCAGAAGAGTAATCCTTTCGGATGAAGTGTACATGACCTTGCAGGATCAGTGAATCGTAGCCGGGACTGATCTTTTGCAACCAATGCTCGGTGGCATCGTAATTTGCCATATAATAATAGATTTGTGCTACTCTCAGGGCGGCATCGCCGTTATCGGGTTCAGCTTCCAGGATTTCCAGAAAAGCGTTCAAGGCCAGAGTATAGTTTGCCAGGTAGTAATCCATCTCAGCCAGATAGAACTTGGCTGATGGCAGGTGCTCAGATTTGGGATGCTCGGCCAGCAATTTACCAAACGCGGTTTTTGCCAATGCATAGTCTTTATTCTCGTGGTGGATGAAGCCGATGTAATATAGAGCTTCATCACGATGTGAAGCTTGCGGATAAAGGTTCAGATAGCGGTTAAATGCCTCAAGAGCACTACCAAGTCGCCTGGCTTTCAGCCAGCTTTTGGCGACGAGTAGATCTATCTCAGCCAGACGGATTTGATCTTTGCTTTCGCTCCTGGCCAGGTTAAACTGCTTTAGCGCTTCCACATAATCTTGCTTTTGATAGGCAAAGAAGCCCAGACAAAGATGCTGCTCAGCTTTGGCAATCTTATTCTCAGGGTTCTCCACATACTGACCCAGTTGCACCATGACAGATATGGGTTCTGTTTGGTACAGAATCTTGAGTCGTTCGAGATAGCTAAGCACTTTCAAGTCCGGTTCAGCACTCTTCACGAGATTTGAGAGCAAAGCATCGGCTTGTGGAGTGTCGCCCATTTCTATTGCCAACAAAGCCCGATAATAATCCAGATGATCCTGGGCCTGAGGATTCGCATTCAGGATCACTTCTGCACGACTATAGTCTTTATCCAGAAAGGCTTTTCGTAATATCAGGATCTTTACTGGCAATTCGTCTTGCAGGGTACTCTTCTGGGCAATCAAACTCTCGAAATCATCCATAAGATTGCTACGTAACAGATAATCAGCATATGCAGTGTAGGCAGGAACAGCGTAATTCTCGTCGTTAGCAAGTTTGGAAAGCTCAACCTCAGCTTCGTCAGTTCTATGTTGATCTAACAGCACGCCCAGGTATTCATAGCGATATAGTGGGTTGTCCAAGTGTTCCAGAGCATACTGATAGGCACGCATCGATCCGAAGTGTTGCCCCAGGATCTTGTATATGCGCGCTTTGCAGATGCTTGCTTCCGCCAACAAGCTGGGGTCTCGCGTGGAGGATTCCAAAATCTGGATTTGAGTCATCGCTGAGGAATAATCCTGAAGATAATATAGACTCAGCGCGCGGTTTAAGTATAGCTGATGTTTGGTCTCCAGTTCCAGATCGCCAAAGAGCAAGGCGTCATAAGTGTCCAGTGCAGCACGAAAGTTACCCTTGTTCAACTGCAGGTTTGCCGAAAGAAAGCGGACGTAGTCCCGATACTGGCTATTTGGATATTGCACCAGAAAGCTCTCAATCTCCCTTTCCAGAATATCACTTTCGCCTTTTTCCCATAGTAGAACTATGTACTGGTATCCATAGCGTTCACCGTTGGAAGAAGGTACCGGTTTTGCCCAAAGGCCAAGGCTTAAGCCCAGTATCAGAAGGCTTGCATATAAACATCTCTTCAGCATCCGCTTTCTCCGCATTTTAGCTACTTGCCAGTCTGAGATACATGGAATTCTTGTCAATGCGCATTATTTGAACTTCTCTTCACCGCTGAAGTCACGGTATGGATCGAAACTTTGCAACACCCGATGGTCATCGACAGAGAGCTGTCCAGTGCAAATGCGGCTGACTAGTTCTCCCATTCCCGGACCAAGCATAAAGCCCTGACCACACATACCTACCGCCAGCACAAGATTCTCAATTTCGCGGGACTGTCCGACGATCGGGAATCCATCGGGAGTCATGGGATACTGTCCTCGCCAGGTTCTTCGTACTTTCAAGTTTCGCAGACGGGGATAGACTTTGATCATCCGCTTACTGCACAGGGGCAGAAATTCTGATGTGGAGCGATTATCGATCCCCAAGATGGGAGGATCGGGAGTGATGCAAAACACCACCTGACCTTCGTTGTTCTGATAGAAATAGAAGTTAGCGCTACCAGGCTCCTTACGCATGTCGATCACCATGGGCCCAAAGAACCTGGCAACAGGCTCAGTGATCCCCGCCTCATGGCAATCCGGATAAACTGGAATATCGAGATTCAGCATACTCCCCAGATCTCTGGCATAGTTACCCGCGGCATTGATCACCTGATTACAAGAGTAAGTACATTTATTTGTGTTCACTTTAACTATGCGACTTCCCTGCGTCTCAAATCCAGTAACGCTTTCATTAAAGTGGAAATCTACTCCTGCTTTCAGAGCGTGGAAATAGTAGGATGATCCGGTCAATAGCGGCGAACAGCTCCCGTCTTCAGGGGAGAAAGTGCTGCCCAGAAGGCCATCCATATTGATGCCGGGAACGATTTCATTGTATTCCTCTGCTGAAAGCCATTTGATGTTTAGCCCAAAGCCTAGCTGTATCTTCATGAGGTCTTGCAAAGCCTTCGCATCCTGTTCGCGATATGCGGGATATGAGTAACCGTTACTCATCCAACCGATATCATCACCACGATCAGCTTGCCAATTCTTCAGGATTTCAATGGAGCGCAGGCACACAGAAATCTTGCCAAAGTCAGAATGTGTGGCTCTGATCCCTCCAATCGCTTTTTTATTGTTCTGTTGCCCCGGGGCGTGTTCACTTTCCAACACCAATACCTGAAGTTTCTTCTCTGCCAGATACAATGCTGCTGGAACGCCGATGGACCCGGCACCGATCACGATCGCGTCATAATTCTTCATTTCTCACCTCCATCGGGAAACTTCGCCAGGGGCACTTCGATAAATACAGGACGTTTCGTGTTTGGCACTACATCCGTGATGGGAATCCCCTCTTCGCGAAGCAGTCCTTTGATCAATACTTCGCAAGTCTTTGCGCCGCAAGGTCCCATCCCAGCTCTGGTGATGGCCTTAATCTGATTTAAGTCATTGATGCCCTTTTTGATAAGGTCTCTTACCTGGCCTACAGTCACACGTTCACAGAGGCATATCATTGCGTCATCGGGAGTTCGCTCCTGGATGATTGGCTGCAAAAGGGCTTCACTCTCCGC
>Ga0172378_10006881_pt1 | contig 10598 bp, 8 predicted proteins | sample GrowelOW332metaG_FD_119755 | JGI IMG/M metagenome (GOLD analysis project Ga0172378, IMG submission 119755) | Groundwater microbial communities from an aquifer near a municipal landfill in Southern Ontario, Canada - Pumphouse #3_1 metaG | ecosystem: Environmental > Aquatic > Deep subsurface >... | reverse complement strand
TTTCATCAAGAGTGGATTCGGTTTCAAAGGTATTTCCGCAGGAAATACAGGTAACCTTACACTTGTGATACTTTGGATGAATGTTTTCTTTCATTTTGAATACTCCTTCCGCCTTGATCTACTGAAATTCGATCAAAGAAAGCATGTGTCAATATTATATTAGTTAGGGTTTCAATAATCAAGCGATATATTTCTATCGACAATAGACAAAAACATATGATTTAGAATATAGTTAGAATCTAGAGAAAATGTAAAACAAAGTTTACATAAAGATAAAGAAAATTACTTTATTATTATTAAATTATGCTTAAAATCAACATAGGAGGTAATTATATGCTTAGTAAAAGTTTAGCTAAGGATGTATTAAATACCGCACTGCTTACTGGAGGAGATTTTGCTGAAATCTTTGTTGAAGATAATGTTTCAGCTAACATTCAACTCGAAGGCGATAAGGTGGAAACCGTAAGTCAAGGAGAAATAACTGGTGCTGGTATTCGTATTTTAAAAGGATTAAGAAGTGTCTATGGTTATACAAATGATTTATCGAAAAAAGGGTTAATTACTCTAGCTAGTAATTTAAGTAAATCTTTTAACGATAAACAAATTAAGAAAGTTGATGAACTTAAAAGCGTTCGTGTTCAAAACAACAATAAACCAATTGATTCATACTTAAATGTTAATAAAGGTGAAGTTATTAGTTTACTAAAGAAATGTCAGAATATTATTAGAGAGTATGATACCCGCATTGTTCGTGTTATTACTTTATTTTTAACTAATGTTCAAGATGTTGAAATTTTTAATAGCGATGGAAAAATCTTTAAAGATCATCGTGAACATGGTCGTCTAGGTCTTCAAAGTATTGCTAGTGAGAATGGGAAAATAGAATCCCGATTTGATGGTCCAGGAACTCAACAAGGTTTTTCATATTTTACAAAAGAAATCGATGTTTTATCACTCGCTAAAGACCATGCTAAAAAATTGATCTTAATGCTTGGGGCCAAAGAATGTCCATCAGGGAAGTTTCCCGTCATTATTGGTAACGGCTGGGGCGGAGTAATTTTCCACGAAGCCTGTGGTCACCAACTAGAAGCAACTAGTGTTGCTAAGAATTTAAGTGTATTTAGTGGCAAAGTTGGTCAATATATCGCAAGTCCAATCGTTAGTGCTTATGATGATGGCACTATAGCTAATGAATGGGGTAGCAACAATATTGATGATGAAGGTTATCAATGCAAAAAGAATCTTCTAATCGAAGATGGTATTTTAAAAGGATATTTAGTTGATCCATTTAATGCTCGCCGTATGGAAGGTTTTACTCCTAATGGCTGTTCTAGAAGAGAATCATACAAATACGAACCAACTAGTCGTATGAGTAATACTTATATTGCAGCCGGCAAATCATCTCCTGAAGAAATTATAAAAAACACAAAACTTGCAATTTATGCTGTTTCATTTAATGGCGGTTCTGTTAATCCATCAACTGGAGAATTTAATTTTGGTTGTAGCGAGGCTTATCTTGTAAAAGACGGCAAGATTGTTATGCCACTTCGTGGAGCTACTTTAATTGGCAAGGCAAGTGACATTTTGAAAAATATTGATATGGTTGGTAATGATGTTGCTTTAGGCCAAGGAAACTGTGGATCATCAAGTGGCTCGGTTCCTGTTAATGTTGGTCAACCAACAATTAGAATTACTGAAATTACTGTCGGTGGAAGAGGAGGAAACATCAATGAACTCTAAAATGTTTTTCTTAAAAGCTAAAGAAGAAGGGATTACCCCTTCTGAGTTGACTCTCAAAAAGACAACTAATATCTCTTTTTCGTTGTTTCATAAAGAATTAGATAACTACTCAATGAGCACCATCGCAAACATCAAGGCCCGTGGAATTTTTAACGGGAAATTGGGTTTTGTTTCAACCGAAGATCTTTCTAAAAATAATGTTGAATTTCTAATTAGTGGTATCAAGACCACTGCTTCTTTAATTGAAAAAACTGAAGAACCTATTATTTTTAAGGGTAGTGAAAAGTATCATAAGAAAAATTTATATAGTACTGAATTAAAGAACACTCCTTTAGAAAAGAAAATCGCCAAACTTCACGAACTTGAAGATTTAATTTACTCACTAGACAAACGAATTACTGATGTTGAATGCGGTTATCAAGAAGAGGATACCGAAAAAGAATTAACTAATTCATATGGGTTAAAACTCAAATCAATGAGTAATTATTTTGGAATTTACGCTAGCGTTGTTGCTAAGGATGGCGAAGAAGTTCAATCAGATAGCGATATTTTTGTTGAGTCAGATTTTACCAAATTTGATTATCAAGACTTTGCAAAGAAAGTAGTTAATAAAACAATCTCAAAATTTAAGGGAACTCCAGTTCCAAGTAAAGCATATAGAGCGGTTTTATCACAAGATGTTGTTGCTAGTTTATTAGGAGCTCTTGTTAAAGTTCATGCTTCGGCCGAAAGTGTTCAAAAACATACCAGTTTATTCAGCGGCAAACTTAATCAAGAAATTCTTTCTAAAAAAATCACTCTTGAAGAAAGACCACTTGAAAAGAACGTTTTCTTCACATATTTTGATGATGAAGGCGTTGCAACTATGAATAAAAAGATTGTCAATAAGGGAGTTTTGAAGACTTATTTGTACAATCTTGAAACAGCAAAAGTTGATAGTGTTTCTTCAACTGGAAATGGATATTCCGAAAATGGAAAAATTGGGACTCATTCCGTTAACTTAACTGTGAAACCAGGTAAATTAAGTGAAGACGAACTATATAAAAAGATTAAAGATGGCGTTTATATTTCAGATGTTACTGGTTTACACGCTGGTCTTAATGCCCAGTCTGGTGATTTTTCTCTAGAAGCATCTGGATTTAAGATTAGTGATGGTAAAATTAGTGGCGCCCTTACCTTAATTACTGTATCTGGCAATATTCTTAAACTCTTTAATAATGTTATTGCTGTAGGTAATAATAGTAAGCGACTAATTAGTTCATTCAGCGCGCCTTCAATTGCTGTTCGTGAATTAAAAGTTAGTGCTAGTTAAATTTGTATTGTAACTAAAAAAAATACCCACATAACCGCTTAAGTTGTGTGGGTTTTATTTTTGAAAACTTTAGTGTTTATTTAAGATATAAAGAATACCAATTGTTTTTGGTCCACAGTGACTACAAACCGTGCATCCAGCGCATGTAATATGAATATTATTTGGTTCAATATATTTTACAATTCTGTCGTAAATATATTTATCATATCCTTCAATACGTCCACTATGAGTGATGAAAACACAAGATTTATCAATATATGGAAGATCCTCCATAAATTCATTGATTTGTTCATCGACAGCTTTCTCGTATGGACCACGTGGTTTCTTATAGACAATTAGTTTACCATCAACCATTTTTGCAACTGGATGAATATGTAAAGCATTTGCAACAATCATCGTCATTCCACTGCATCTTCCACCACGATATAAATAAGTTAAGGTTTCAATACAAAATTTTGCACTAATGAGTGGTACTAATTTTCCTACTTCATCGTAAATTTCTTGAACGCCCAAACCTTTATCACGGTACTCACACATTTTTAAAACAAGTAAGGCGGTACCGGTTGATAAGCTTCCGCTATCAAGTACTTTAATTCTGCCTTCTGGAAATTCTTTGCTCGCTAAAACAGCATTTTGATAGGTTGATGATAACTTGCTTCCGATGCCTGTAAAAATAATGTCGTATCCTTCATCAATAAGCTTTTTAAAAGCCAAGACAAATTCACCAACATTAACGGCCCCAGTTTTTGGAGTCGTACCTTTATTATTTTCAACCTTTGTATATAAAGTCTCGCTATCGATATCAAATCCATCGTGATAATCATGAGTATCTCCCTCAAAAGCAACATGTAGGGGTAAGATCATGACATCAAATTTTTCGATCATTTCTTTTGTTAAATCTATCGTACTATCTGCAACTACTCTAACTTTGTTCATAAAAAAGTCCTCAATACGTATATTATAACTAAAACGCTGATTTTAATCATAGATTTTCGTCAAATTTTCTACTTTTTAAGTGGCTTATAAAAAGTCTCTGTTTTTTTAATATTTATTGTTATTTCATACTTTTTATTCTTTTTCGATGCTAAACTATTTTTTAAAAATTTGCTAGAATGATAAAGAAAGAGGAAATCTTATGAAAATTCAAAAAGATTTAAAAAAACCAAGTAAATTTTTGACTGATTTCAAAGCTTTTATAACTCGTGGTAGTGTAATCGACATGGCTGTAGGTGTTATCATGGGTTCTGCCTTTGGTGCAATTGTTAATGCTGTTGTTAAAATTTTGCTTAGCGTATGTACTTGGGGTGTTCCTGGAGGCATTAGTGGTTTAATCACTGTTTTGCCTGCCGCCAACAGTGCACAATCTGGACTTCCTCAAATTGGCCAAGCATTTTTAGCAAATAATATTGCTAATGTTGCTCAAACCTATGCGACTAATAATGGAATTACTCTTGATCCAACAAATGCGACCGATTTAATTAATATTGAAAACTCCTTAAAGAGTTTATATACATTACATGGTGATACTTATTACTATAATCAATCTGCTATTATTGATTGGGGAACGCTAATTACTGCTGCCATTGATTTTCTTATAATCGCGCTTGTTTTATTCGCAATTCTTAAAATCTTTACTTACTTAAAGGCTAAACGTCAAAAACTTCATGATATTGAACTTGAAAAATATTATGAACGTCATCCAGAAGAGAGACCTGCACCAGTTGTTCCTGGTAAACCAACTCCAACTGAGATTGAACTTCTTACACAAATTAGAGACGAACTAAAAGACAAAAAAGTTAAATTGAAATAAACTAATTTATAATAAAAAAAGATAGGTTTCATCCTATCTTTTTTAATTTATTAAGATTATTCTTTCTTTTCTCGCTTCATAATTACGAGCATTGGTTCTTGAATCGTTACTCGCGTATAGTCTGGAATTGATTTCGTTAAAAAAACATTTGACCCAATGATTACGTGATTACCAATCGTTGCGTCTCCACCAAGAATGGAGGCACCACTATAAATTGTTACGTGATTCCCGATTGTTGGATGACGTTTAACGCCATGAAGTGCGTGACCTCCGTGAAGAGAAAGCGCCCCAAGCGTAACACCCTGATACATTCTACAATAATCGCCGATTACCGTAGTTTCTCCAATAACGATGCCAGTTCCATGATCAATCATAAAATGATGTCCGATTGTTGCACCTGGATGAATATCGATCCCAGTCATAAAATGAGCTTGTTCGCTAATTAAACGCGCGGCTGTTTGAAAATTTTGCTTATATAAAATATGAGCAATTCGATGATAAAAAATAGCTGTAAACCCTGGATAAATAGAAATTATTTCTTCAAGGGAATCGGCTGCAGGATCACCAGCAAAAATTGCTTCCGCATCTTCGTCATAGTATTCTTTTAAGGCAAGTGATTCACTTACAAATTCATTAATTTTACTCTCATCTTTTGAAATATATTTTGAATATAGAAATCTAATTTGCGTTTTTTCATCATCAAGAATACTTTCTTCGCCAAAAACACAAGGATATATAGCTCTTTTTAGTGATTCAATAATATCAAGAATCCCTTCTTTATTTGGGAAATTTTTACAATTTAATTCCATGAATATCTTTCTCCAGTATCTGGAAAAATAACAACAATTTTCTTATGATGCAATTTTTCTTTTTTAATTGTTTCAATTGCTCCGCAAAGTGATGCTCCACTAGAGATGCCTACAAGTAAGCCTTCTAACCTAGTAATGGCTTTAGCCCAATAAATTGCATCATCATCTTTAACTGTAATAACTTCATCAACATATTCTTGTCTAAAATTCTCTGGAATAAAATTTGCGCCAATTCCTTGAATTTTATGCTTCCCGGCATGACCTTCAGTTATCAAAGGTGAAGAAGCTGGCTCAATTCCAATTATTTTTGTTGGTAGATTATTTTCTTTAAAAAATTTACCAATTCCACTAATTGTTCCTCCGGTTCCGATTCCTGCAAAAATATAATCTAAAGCATTAATATCTTTATGAATTTCGGGAGCCGTATGTAAGAAATGGGCTTCAATATTTGCTGGATTAACAAATTGACCAGCAATAATGCTGTTTTGAATGCTCTCGTGAAGTTCATTGGCTTTTTCAACACATTTATCCATCCCACCATCAACCAATATAAGTTCTGCATTATAATCTTTCATCAAAGCTTTTCTTTGCTCACTCATTGTAGAAGGCATAATAATAATTACTTTATTTTCAAAATAATTACCGAAAGCACTTAAAGCAATACCAGTATTCCCACTAGTTGGTTCAATAATAACTGTATCTTCGTTAAGTAAACCCTTCTTTTTATAATCAAGAAGCATATTTAAAGCAACGCGGTCTTTAATCGATCCCGCTGGATTGTTTTTTTCTAACTTTCCATAAATTTCGCAATCACTACCAATTGCCTTTTCGACTTTTTGAAGACGGACAAGAGGAGTATTGCCAACAAGCCCAATAATTGAATTATAAATCATTAATAAGTTGCCTCGATTTCATTATTCTTTTCTTTTAAAACAACAATAGTTTTTCTAAGCAAGTCTTCTTCGTACTTTTTGCTATAAGCAGACTCTTTTTCAAGAGCTTTTTTAACTTGATGAATCTGGTTTTCACACTCGCTATTACTCTTTTCTACAATTCCATAATAGAGAATTGCTGTACGAATAGTTAGCATGGTGTAATTACTCTTCAAATATTCGGTTTCTTTTTCGTTAAATGATTCGTAAAAGGCTTTAGCTTCTTCGGATGTCTTATAATATAGAATAATATTTAATTTATAAATCTTTGCCACTGTTCGCGTTTCGAAAGATAAGGTTGTCTTGCTATCAATAATTTGATTAACAAGTTCAAGAGCTTCTTCATGGTGATCTTTCTTCAAAAAATTACGAACGCTAGCAATATTAACTTCGCTTGTAAAATCAGTTATTTCTGTAAATGTTTCGTATTTTTCACTACTATTACCTAAAAATTCATCGGCACGAATATTAAGTAAAACGTTGTAAGCACGAACGTTGATTTTCTTATTAAGTAAAACAAGACGATAACCATCGGTCACTGAATCAAGCTTTGCTGGAGTGTAATCGTAAATAAATAGCATTCCACCAACAGTTACTATAATTAATTGAAAATACTTTACAAAATCTAAAGGATTTTGACCAGTCTTTGGTTTTGTGATTACCATATAAAAAACCACAAGTAAGGCGGCCTCAATTGCAAAAAGGAACAATGGTGCAAACGTATAATACATTGGGTTGCTTTTTTCGCTAGTTGGTGCAATTAAAGTTTCCCCAGTAAGTCCATCAAAATTAGATGGAAATTTAAATTTAACTTTGTATTTCCCACTCTTTTCATCAAGATGTTTGTTAAATGAAAAACCTAAAACATTGATTGACAAAATTTTATACTTGCCGATTTTTGCTCCGATTGCATGTGCGATTTCAAAAAAGATTACTTCAATAATAATCGCGATAATTAAACAAACTATAAGATAGCCAACCACGTTCCAACCATATCCAATAGTTGAAACGCCTTTAAAGGCGGGGCTAATAATTGCAAAACCAACAATTGCTGCTACCGCTAACATCAAGATGTAAACGATAAAGCTAATTAAATCTTCTTTAATCATAAGATTTCTCCTTACTCAGAACCATCTGACGTGTATTTTAAGTAAGAAACTTAAAATATAATAACACAAAATAAAACCGATAGATAAAAATTTACTCAATACTATTTTGATATTTTCGAATAATGCCTCTTAAAGTATCATCATTAAATAAATAAGACATCTTTAAGCAGCCTTCTTTAACGCTATATTCTCCTTGGACAAAATAGTAAATACATTGTTCGCTTATGGCCTTGCTATAGAATCTACCAATCTCTTTTTTATCATTAATTCTTAAGTTATAACGATCAAGGATTTTCGTTAAAGCACTGTTTGCGTAATTACTTAAAACATCTTTTAGAACATCATATGCATTGCTTTTTGCAACCATCATGTTGAACGATTGGTCTTTAAAAAGAAAAACAAAAATATTATTAACAATTGAATTTAGTGAATCGTCGAAAAATTCTCCTACTTTTTGATAAACATAAATTGAGAAAATAACGTCGTAGATATTTTTAAAATGGTAATAAAAAGTTTGACGTTTAATGTTTAATTCTTTACAAATCATGTTTACATCAATTTCTTCGAGATTATATTTTTCTAAAAGCTTAACAAATGTGTCTTGGATTTGTTTTTCGGTATTAACCATTGTTTTTCCTCCCTTTTATTCTTCGAATTATTCTTGGAATTAAGTAAACTAACAACCAGACAAAAATAAATGCTCCTATCATTATTCCTACATAAGGAATTATAATGCCGAAACTAAGATCTCTATCAAGTCCCAAAATATTAAAAATTAAGTAATTAAAAACAAACATCAAAGTTGTTGCGACAAAAGAGCCAACATATACAACTACTCGATATTTATCGAATGGTACACTTACTTCAAAGAGTGGAATAAAACTTGCAATCGACATGAAAAAGACCGCTAATGTAACAATTGCATCTGGCCTAATTTCCTTATTGAAACCATAGATAAAAAGTAAAATAACTCCAATTCCAATAAACAAACCATTTACTGAAGCGTTCTTTAAAATATTTTTTAAGAAGCCTCCTTTAACAATTTCCTGATCGTTCTTTTCTAACGCTAAGAAAAAGGCAGCAAACCCAATTCCGACTACATCCCAACCATAAAAATGTTGAGGCTTAAATGGGAATGATAATGAACCTCCATCTTGATAGAACATCGTCATAGCGCTAATAAGGAAGAAAAGATTCACGATAATTGCAAAAATTGTTTTAGTTAAAAAAAGCGAACATACTCTTTGCAAATTATTTATTTCTCGTCTCCCAGCAGCAATAACCGATGGTAAAGATCCAAAATCATCACTATATAAAATGATACTAGATAAATCCTTTGCAGCTTTGTTTGCACATCCAACCGTAATACCGACATTGCTTGCTTTTAATGCTAGTAAATCATTAACGCCGTCACCAAACATTCCAACGGTATGCTTTTCTTCTTTTAGTGCTTGAACTAAAATTTCTTTTTGTTCAGGAGATACTCGACCAAATATATTATATTTGTCGGCTGATTCTCTAACTTCTTCATCGCTTAATCCTAGTAAAGAGATGTATTTGTCGCTATTTTGAATGCCAACAGCCCCAGCAATTTCTTTTACAGTCATCGGATTATCTCCGCTTATTACTTTAATGTTTACATTGTTTTCGATAAACCAACCAATAATTTCTTTGGCGTTATCTCTTAAACAATCTTGCATTATTATAATAGCAAGTGGGGTCATATTTTTTGGTGATTGTCTTTCCTTAATTTCTTCTTTTGAGTAGCCAACAACCAAAACCCGATAGCCAAGTTCGCTATATTTATCAACTTCTTCTTTAATTTTTAAATTATCTTTTAAAGGAACGAATTCGTAAGCACCAACTGTTATCGTACCAATTTCTTTTAAGGTGGCACTACTATATTTGTTATGTGAATCAAATTGAACGCTGCGAACTCCTTCAAAAATTGCTTTTTTACCAAACTTGTCTTCAAGAGCAACCGAAGTAAAATTACTATCTTTAACTGCAGCGTTAAAACTAGACATAATCGCTTCAAGTTTATCTTTTTTAAAAATTTCTTCTAAAACTATTACATTATAAACAGACATCTTACCCGTCGTGATCGTACCTGTTTTATCAATACAAAGTGTATCAACACGAGCGAGAGTTTCAATCGAGTACATATCTTGAACCAAAACATTCTTGGTAGATAAATTAATAACACCAACTGTTAAAGTTGTTGAAATCAAAAGATACATACCAGAAGGAATCATCGAAATCAACGATCCAGCAATTGGGGCAACATTAATCAAAAAATTATTCCAATTGCTAAAAGCTGATGCTCCAAGTCCTTTTGAAATTATCATTAAAATTCCTACTAAAATGACAATAGTTGAAATAATTTTAAATAAGTAATTTAGTTGAATAAACATCTGCGACTTTGGAGACTTAAAATTCTTGGTTTTGCTTTGGATTTTGTAAGCATAGTTATTCTTTCCAACGCTTGTTACCTTTACGAATAAATCTCCCGTTAACAAGTAAGAACCACTAAGCAAATTTGAGCCAGCAATTTTTTGTAATGGTAAAGATTCTCCAGTCAAAATAGATTCATCTACATCGGCTTCCCCACTAATTACAAAAGAATCGCATGGAATTTGATCTCCAGCTTTTAAATGCAAAATATCATCAAGTACGACATCTTCAACACTTATTTTAGAAACAGCACTATTTCTAATGACTTCAATTTTGTTTTCATTGATTAAACTTAATTTTTCTAGTTTGCTTTTTGCTTTAAAATCTTGAACTAAATTAATACCAGTATTAGTAATAACAACTAATAAGAAAAAACAATTTGTGTATTGTTGTGCGGCCAACAAAAAACCACCTATAACAAAGAGTAAAACG
>Ga0172378_10006880_pt1 | contig 10599 bp, 8 predicted proteins | sample GrowelOW332metaG_FD_119755 | JGI IMG/M metagenome (GOLD analysis project Ga0172378, IMG submission 119755) | Groundwater microbial communities from an aquifer near a municipal landfill in Southern Ontario, Canada - Pumphouse #3_1 metaG | ecosystem: Environmental > Aquatic > Deep subsurface >... | reverse complement strand
TTTGGCTGCACTTACAACTCCGCTCAAATATCCTCCCAAAAATTTATCCAGGCTTTGCTCCGGCCCTTCAACTTTTTCAAAAGCTTTTTTGGCAACGGTATCTATGCGGAATAAATTTCTTGCTGCCTTTTTAAAATAGAAAGTTTTGCCGTCAATTACCTTGCATTCAAGTGCCCCGTTCTTTTTCCACTCGCGGATTTGTTTATTAGTTACATCCGGAATATATTTTTTTATGTATGGAATAACAGTTGAATCTGTCTGATTAAATTCCAATGCAATGCGGTTCATTTTTTCTGTTTCAAAATTGATTGCCATTTTTGTTGAATCAGATAAATTGCTCATAGCCAACTCTTTGGCAATGATCTTTTTTGCCTTTGCAAACTTTCCGTTCTCTATCATATTATCCAGAAGGCTGTTATCTATTTTAACGGTTCCGTCTGCGTTCAACACCATTTTGGGTTTGCAGCCGCAAAGAGAAAATACGGTTGCCAAAACAATGACTGATAAAAATAACTTTTTCATAAGGTTGTGTAATTTTCTTTAAACCATCTTATTACATTCCCGACAGAATACTTTTGCCATGGCTCGCAAGTGCCGTGAAATGCAGTTGCAAGCTGTCGGGGATAAAAAAATCCGCAATCGGATTGCTCCTGATTGCGGACTTAAAGGTAATCATTTTTCCTATTCCTTTACTCTCTCTCCGTACGAGCGGTCCTCTACCTTGATGCTGATTTTTTCACCTTCATTTATGAACAGAGGAACCATAACTTTTGCTCCTGTCTCCAATGTTGCCTCTTTCAAAGCGTTGGTAGATGTATTGCCCTTTACGGCAGGCTCTGTATAAGTAACTTGCAGATTCACAAACTGTGGAAGTTCGCATGTAAGAATCTCCTCTTTGTCTGCCCAAACCATCATCTCAACGTCCTGTCCCTCTTTCATGAGGTCTGCGTTTTCTACAAAATCTTCATTCAAATGAACTTGCTCATAAGTCTCTTTGTGCATGAAGTTGTAGCCCGTATCGTCTTTATAAAGGAACTGGTATGGTCTTCTCTCCACAGATACAAGGTCTATGCGCTCGCCTGCGCCATAAGTGTGTTCCAACAGTTTGCCGGTGTTTAAATCTTTAAACTTTGTTCTCACAATAGTGTTTCCTTTGCCCGGCTTAACGTGCTGGAAATAAACCAGCTGGCAAGGGTGCTCGTTAAATAGGAAAAATATTCCGTTCTTAAAATCTCCTGTAGTTGCCATATATCAATGTGTAAAATCTGGCGCAAATATAGTCATTTAGGCTTATTTTCAAAAATTTAGATGCGGCATCCAGTTGCCATTTAGGAGTGGAGGTTGCCCCGCATATCCCAATTGTATCATTGTTCTTAAACCATTTTTTATCAATTTGTTTAAGGCTTTGGATGTTATATGAGCGCGGGTTTGCAGCCTTGCATAAATCATATAAAACTTTTCCGTTTGAACTTTCCTTGCCGCTTACGAATATGATAACGTTGTGTGAACGAGCGAATTCTACCAGTTTGGAGTGTCTGCCTGCAACTTGTCTGCAGATTGTGTTGTGTACCGTGCATTCAACTCCCGGTGCCATCCGCTTTTTTATTTCTGCACAAATATGCTCATATTCACCGGGATCCTTTGTTGTCTGTGAGAAAATATTTATAGGCTTAGTATAATCAATCTCGTTGCAAATGGGCGGGTAATTATTTAAAGCCGAAGGTTGCGACCGAAGGGAGCATGCATCTGCGCGGCGGGAGCCCCGTATACCACCAGAGTTTGTTGGCTGCTCTGCGTGGGCTATTACACCCGCATTTTCAACAATGATAGTTCTTCCTTCCGCCTGCCCGACAAGTCCGTTAACCTCCGCGTGCCCCATCTTTCCAAAAATCACAATCTGTCCGGGGGTTTCACGGATTTTTTTCTGCAATTGCAGTACAACAGGGCACGTGCAGTCAATCAGACTAATATTGTTCTCTTTTGCAATCCGGTAGGTCTCAGGCGGTTCTCCGTGAGCGCGTATTAGGACGGAAGTATTGTGCAGACTTTTCATTTGCTCTATATCAATGACTTCCAATCCTTTAGTTTTAAGTCTTTCCAACTCTGAACCATTATGCACAATTGCTCCAAGAGAGTACAAATGTGCCGTATCACGGACATCCGGGCAGCTTTTATTGCCGCCGGCAACGGTACTCCTTTCTGACGAAGTATTCCTGCGCGGAGAAAGATTCTTCTCAGCCGTCTCAACGGCTCGTATCACTCCGTGGCAAAAGCCTGAATTGTTGTCTATTTCAACTTTAATCCGCATAGAGCGCAAAGATACACTTTACTCATCTTCTTTGAAAATCCCATGCTTAACAAGTTCAATAACAATGTAACCCCACTTATCATTCATTTCACCGCGTGCGATGTGGTAGACTTTATTTGGTGTGGTACAATATTTTAGAGCAATCAACAGATAGCGCCATTTATGTCTGGAGCGGTACCATTTCTTTTTCATAAACGCAGCAAAATTGAAATTCAGCGATGCGAATATACGCAAATTTTTGGCACTGCAATTTATTACAGTGAGGTTGATCCTATCCTGATCCAATTTATCGGGATGAGATCACGGAGGTCTCCCATTATAATAATTTATTAACTTTGCATTAATAGAAGGGAGAAGTGTTTATGGCTAATAGTAAGATAATCATCGCGATAGATGGATACTCCTCAACAGGCAAGAGTTCATTTGCAAAACTTGTTGCGGAGGGGCTCGGATATATTTACGCAGACAGCGGTGCTCTTTACAGAGCGGTTACATATTTTGCTTATACCAATGGATTCATTGATGATAATGGAGTTGTAGAGAAAATTGGATTGCAAAAAGTCCTGCATAAAATAGAGATTTTTTTCAAGACCTCCGGGCCGGACGGGAGAAGCATGACATATCTTAACGGTTCATGCATTGAGAAGCAAATTAGAACTTCCCGGATTTCAGGACTTGTCAGCCGAATTGCGGAAATTCCTTTTGTGAGAGAATATGTAGATGAAATTTTGCGCAAGATGGGGAGTGATAAAGGCCTTGTAATGGATGGTCGGGATATAGGAACGGCTGTCTTTCCAAATGCGGAATTAAAGATTTTTATGACGGCTTCTCCGGAGGTGAGGGCAAGGCGCCGCTTTGACGAGCTTAAATTAAAAGGAGCCAAAGATACTTATGACGAGGTGCTTGCAGCTCTTAAGAAGAGAGATGACATAGATGAGCACAGAGTAAAGGACCCTCTTACAAAAGCAAAAGATGCAATCGTTTTGGATAACAGCTGCATGACAATGGGAGAGGAGATAGATTGGCTCAACGCAATTTTAAAACCAAATTTCAATCTTCAAATTATTTGAATATAGGGGCGGCGTATGCAACAACATCCGCTTTTGTGACGGGGTTGCTTCCAAGTATTAATAAACGTTCTACAACATTGCGTAGTTCACGGATGTTTCCGCTCCAAGAGTGTTTTTTTAACTCTTCAATTGCATCATTGTTGATTTTTTTCATTGGCATTCCGCCTTCTGTGCAAATCTGTTTTATAAAGAAATTCACAAGAATAGGGATGTCCTCTTTTCTTTCGGCCAATGTCGGAACATGTATGATAATCACGCTAAGTCTCTGATATAAATCCTCTCTGAATGTTCCTTTTTTAATCTCTTCTGACAAATTTTTGTTTGTAGCGGCTACAACTCTGACATTTACGTTAATGTCCTTATCGCTTCCGACTCTTGTTAATTTATTTTCTTGCAGAACCCTCAGAACTTTTGCCTGAGCCGACAGACTCATGTCTCCGATTTCATCAAGAAATAAAGTGCCCCCGTCTGCCTGTTCAAATTTTCCTTTATGCTGTTTAACGGCAGATGTGAATGCTCCCTTCTCATGTCCAAACAATTCGCTTTCAATCAATTCACTTGGAATTGCAGCGCAGTTAACATCTATGAACGGCATTTGGGCGCGGTTGCTCTTTTCATGCAACCATCTTGCTACCAGTTCTTTGCCTGTCCCGTTAGAACCCGTTACAAGAACCCTTGCATCAGTTGGCGCAACCTTATCTATTATAGATTTCACCTGATTAATTGCAGGAGAGTCTCCAATGATTTCCTGGATGCCTGTTCCGGAAATTTTTCTCTTAAGAGTTTTGTTCTCTTTAACAATGGAAGTCTTCTCGCTGGCATTTTTTAGTGTAATGAGAATCCTGTTTAAATCCGGCGGTTTCTGAATGAAATCAAATGCTCCTTTCTTGATGCACTCAACCGCAGTATCTATTGAGCCATGGCCGGATATCATAACAACGGAAGATTCAACACCCTCCGCCACAAGCTTATCCAGAACCTCTACCCCGTCCATGCCTGGCATCTTTATGTCACAGAAAATCACATCAAAATTATTTGCAAGCGCCTGTTCAAGACCTTTTTTCCCATCCTCTGCAAGGGCAACTTCATGCCCTTCATCCTCAAGGATATCCTTAAGAGCCATACGGATGCTCTTTTCATCATCTATAATAAGTACTTTCATATTTGCGTATTAAACTTATAAAATCAAGTGCTGCAAATTTAGCAAAAAGATACAAAGTGTTAATTTACAGCCCCGGCACTGCGCTCAACTCTTATTTGGAGTATCTGTGCGGGAGAGGGTTGCGTCCTCACAAGAAGAATTACTCTGAAATTTTCACCGCCGGCCGTCAGATTGCCTATGGCATATTTCATTGGCGGATTACCGCTTTTATGGAGAATTATAAAATGTTTTGGTGTATACTCTGCAAAGAAATTTTTCATAATCTGAGTTGCCTGAATTTTACTGCAATCAGTAGGGCTGCCTAAGACTTCCATCTCCAAATTATTTGCAAACCAGGCAGACAATTTCTCCGCATCTCCCTTTTGGATGTATTTAGAAATAGGGACAAATACATCTCCTCCTTCTCTTTGCGGAAAGCCAAAAGAACTTACTGCGGTAAAACCTGCGGCAATGCATATGGCTGCTGCCGCGGATATTAGAGAAGTACGTATGTTCTTAATTCTTAAATGCATAATATAGGTATAAAAATCTGCAAAAATCAAGCCATGTTGGGCAAAAATGGCTATTTTTGCACTGTATGAAAATAACGCTTCTGTGCACCGGAAAGACGGATTTCTCTTACATAAGCATTGGTATGCAAATTTATGAGGAGAGACTGAGACATTACGTGAAGTTTTCCGTAGTGTATATTCCTGCGCTCAAAAATGTCTCTTCTTTAACTGAAGAACAGATTAAAGAAAAAGAGGGGCTGCTTATTCTCAAAGAGATAGGAACGGGTAAAAATGGTGCGGCTAAAAGGGCCGGGAATGCTTGGGTTGTGTTATTGGATGAGCGGGGAATGTCTTTTGATTCAGTGGGATGGGCACGACATTTGGAGCAGAAGTTCTTATCCGGAGGCACGGACAAAGAGATTTTTTTTGTTGTGGGTGGTGCTTACGGTTTTTCAGAGGATGTTTACGCAAGGGCAAATGAGAAGATATCATTATCACAAATGACATTTTCTCATCAGATGGTGAGACTGATTTTTATTGAGCAGTTGTACCGGGCATTTACTATCATGAAAGGGGAACCTTATCATCATCAGTAATTGATTTATAATAAGCGAATTACAAGAGGTGTTTAAAGATACTGTCGGGAAAATAGAGGATTTTTTTAAGAGCAAAATTGCGATTTTGTTTTTTATCTGTGCCGTGGTTCTGGGTGCGGTTTCTTTTTTTGTTACTCCTCAGAGCACATCTCTTAAGGGGCAGGCCTCTAAAGTTGAGAATATTATCCGGGACAGGCAGAAAATTTTGGAAGGGTATGCCAATGCCGCGCTAAATAAGCCATCTTCCGAATGGCTTAGTTTTGAGGATTTCCCGAGTGATATGGTTTTGTATCGTTACTGCGCGGATACTTTGCAGTCTTGGGTAAATCAATTTCCAATTAGTAATGATGATGTGGATATCGACGCTACCGCGTATATGCAACTTTACAGGATTCATTATATGGGGAGTCATAATCAGTTTGATTCTCCGTTTGCGTATCTTACAGGAAGAGAGCAATATGTGAATCTTGGTTCATCATGGTATGTTGTAAAAGTTTATGCAAGAGGGAATAAGAAAGTAATAGCTGGATTGCTTATAAAAACGGATTCTCAGGCATCCGATGCAACGGGGTCTTCTATTATTAATCCAAGACTTAAATTGCCGAGAAGATTGGATATTGTGCCTATAAATTTTGATGACGGTGCAATTGTTAAAAGCGGCGGCGGAGATGTTCTATTTGCTGTAATTGAGGATGTTACATCAAAAGGTTCTAGGAGCGTCAGCCTTCTGGTTTGGATTGCCATGGCTTTGGCGCTTTGCGGATTCTTTTCATTTTTTTACCGGAAGAGAACGTTTAACGCGTTTCTGATTTTTACTTTAGGACTTACTTTACTGCGCGTTCTGTGTCTTCATTTTGGCGGCTATGTAAGATTAGAATCAGACCTGTTCTCTCCAACTCTTTATGCAGATAAGGGAATATTTTCATCTCTCGGGAATTTGCTGTTGAACAACTTGTATGTATTCCTATTGGTTCTTGGAATTTATATGCTTAGAATCAATTGTTTACAATATGTTAAAACTCATTCCGGCTGGAGGAAATTTGCTCTTCAGATACCACTTGTCCTGCTCCCGATAGTTCTTTTCATTTACATAAATTTCACATTGCGCTCTCTGATAAACAACTCAACAATTGTTCTGGAACTTTACAGAATTACACAGCTGAATTTTTATTCTGTCCTTTGCTATTTCTCTTATGCTCTGCTGTTTTTAACCCTGCTTTTTTCCGTTCAGAATGCCGCAAAAACAATTGGCCTTAAGAGAACATATTATTTGCTCTCTACCAGAAATATTTTGATATTCATTTTTGCCGTCTCTCTATATACCTTGCTTACAACAAATTACTTGAGCTTTAAAAAGGAGTGCGAGTGGAGCAAAGTTGTGACAAATAAGCTCTCAATAGAGAGGGACTTGGGGCTGGAACTGGAGTTGCGTTCAATAGAGATGAAGCTTGCCAAAGATCCTATCTCTGCAATAATACTTAATCTCCCAAAAGAAAATCTTAAACTTTTGGAACAAAGATTTTCTGAACTTTATTTCCAGAGTATTAAGCAAAAATATCTTATTAGTCTTACCATTTGCCGTCCCAATGATGTGTTGCCGCTGCCGCAACTTGTTGATTGTACGCAGTATTATGAGGCTTTGCTTGCACAATATGACGCAATGCCAATTGCGGATGGAAGCAATTTCTTTTACTTGAGCAATTATAAAGGAAAGGTTGGATACCTTGGCATATTCAGATATTTGACTGAGGGGGGACCGGTAAATCTTTATATTGAAATAGATTCAAGATTTGCAGAAGATCCGTCGGGATATCCTAATGAATTGTTTGATTATCAGCAGCAGGACAATACTATTATCCCTTCAGATTATTCATACGCAAAATATTTTAACGGGCGCCTTACTCTTTACAAAGGCAATTATAACTATCCTATTTCTGCCGAGAAATATAAAACTCGCAATGGTTTTGCCGTTGAAATAAAGGATAAATGCGTTCATTTTGTCAATCAGGTTTCTGATGATAACTTGGTGGTTATAAGCCGTCCTAAACGTTCCTTCTTCCCGTATCTTGTTTCATTCTCTTATCTGATGCTATTCTATTGCGCAATATTCTTTATTGTCTTGCGCGTAAGGAGAGCAAGGCTGAGAGCGGTATCAAGGTTAAAAGGTCCAAAGAAATCTCTTAGAAGGAAACTGACATATTTGCTTACATCCGCACTTGTTGGTGCGCTTATAGTATTGGCCCTTGGAACAGTTTGGTTTAGTATTAATTACTATAACGGAAGCAACAGACTTAGGCTGGAAGAAAAAATACAGACGGTACAGAAGACTCTCTCTACTTATTGCTCTTATGCGCGTGATTACACAGACATCAATTCCAATGATTTATTCCAGACTATGGATAGGCTGGCCAATGATACTCAAGTGGACATAAATCTTTATGACCCGCACGGCAAACTTATCCGCTCTACAAAACCTGAATTGTTTGAGAAATTTGTGCTCTCATCCAGAATGAATTCAAAGGCTTATTCTGAACTTGTTCTTAAGACAAGGAGTCAAGTGTTTAATAAAGAGCTGGTTGGAATATTTCATTATTATTCTCTGTATTCTCCTATCTTTAATGTAAACGGCAAACTTATAGCAATTGTAAATATTCCGTATTTCTCCAGGACAACTTCTCTGAGGGGGGATCCTTCCTCCGTTGTTGCGGCAATTATTAACGTTTACATAATACTGCTTATTATTGCAATATTCTTTGGTACAGTGCTTTCCAATTCCGTTACAAAGCCATTGGCTCAAATAAGCGGCAAGATGCAGTTCATAGATGTCTCAAAAAATCCCGAGCATATCAACTATAAAAGTGAAGATGAATTGGGACTTTTGGTGGGGGCATATAATAAGATGGTGGATTCTTTGGCGGCAAGTACAAAACAGATGGCGCAAACTGAGAGAGAAAGGGCCTGGAGTGAGATGGCGCGCAGAATTGCCCATGAGATTAAAAATCCTCTTACCCCTATGAAGCTTAGCATTCAGAGACTTATAATGTTGAAGAAGAGAAATGCGCCCGGATGGGAAGAGAAGTTTGAAGATACCGGAAATTCTATTTTGGAGCAGATAGATATTTTATCCAATACTGCATCAGAATTTAGCAGTTTCGCAAAATTTTTTGTAGAAGATAACTCTGTAGTAAATTTGTATGAGGTTATAAGAGAACAAAAGATACTGTTTGATACACAGGATAATATAAGAATTTCCTTTGGCTATGATTCGGAAGGGTGCAATGTTTATGCAAGAAAGGGACAGATAGTCAGAGTATTGGTTAATCTGATTTCCAATGCAATACAGGCTCTTGAAAAAGTGAGTGCAACCGGCAAGGGATTTATAAGAATATCTCTTCAAGATAAAGGGGAGGATTATGTTGTTGCGGTAGAGGACAATGGAGATGGAGTTAAAGAGGACGACATGTCAAAATTGTTTACTCCAAACTTTACAACAAAGAGCAGCGGCAACGGGCTTGGACTTGCAATCAGCAAGAGTATAATAGAACAGAGCGGCGGAAAAATCTGGTATTCAAAGTCTGAACTGGGCGGCGCAAACTTTGCGTTCAGCCTTCCAAAATATAAATGATAATGGCTAAATATAATTTTGATGAGATCATTGAGCGCAGAAACACTGATTGTTTGAAGTGGGATTCGGTAGAGGAGAGATGGCATAAAAAGAATTTGCTTCCCATGTGGGTGGCGGATATGGATTTCCGCACGCCTCCGTTTTTGATGGATGCCCTTAACAAAAGAAATGAGCATGAAGTGCTTGGTTATGCACGCCGTCCGGAGGAGTGGTATAAATCTATAATTTATTGGTTTAAAAAGCGTTATGGGTGGAATATAAAGGCGGAAAACATTGGCTTTGTTCCCGGAATAGTTGTAGGTCTTTGTCATGCTTTAAGATGTTTTACCAAGCCGGGAGACAAGGTTTTAATTATGCCTCCGGTTTATTTTCCTTTCCGTCTGCAGATCCTTGCGGCCGGGTGCAAGCTTGTTAATTGCAATTTGAAATTAAAGGACGGTGCTGCAGGAGAAAGTGCTTCAAATAAAAAAACTTCAAATTGCGGAGAGCAATTTGAGTTGGATTTTGAGGATTTCCGCAAAAAGATAAAGGGCTGTAAAGCCATGATTCTCTGTAATCCTCACAATCCCGGCGGAAGAGTATGGACCCGTCGGGAACTGGAAGAAATTGCAAAAATATGTTTGCAGAACAGGGTGCTTGTGCTGTCAGATGAGATTCATTGTGACCTCACTTTTCCTCCTTTCAAACACATTCCGTTTGCAACTGTTAATGCCGGTCAGGCCTTGAATACCATAACGTTTCATGCTCCGAGCAAAACCTTCAATTGTGCCGGCCTTGGAAGCAGCGAGTGGATTGCCACAAACAAAAAACTGCACGACGCATTTGCTAAATATTTGGATGACGGAGAGTTTGACGGAGGCAATGTTTATTCTTTTATTCCCGACAGATATGTCTATACACCGGAGGGTTACGAGTGGCTTAAGCAGGTGCTTAAATATATGCAGGGTAATGTGAATTACGTTGAGAAGTTCTTGAAAGATAATTTTACTGTTGATGCCGTCTCAAAAGCTAAAGGAGGCAGGCAGATGTATGAGCGCAGAATGCAGCTTATTACAATGATAAAACCGCAGGCTTCATTTTTGATTTATATTAATTTCAGAAATCTTGGTTTGACGCAGAAACAACTTTACAGTTTCATATCAGATGATGCGCATCTTGCCCTTAATGATGGAGCCGTATTTGGTCCTGGAGGAGAGGGCTTTATGAGAATTAACATCGGTTGCTCGCGTTCAACCGTTGAGCAGGCTATGGCTCAGTTAAAGAGTGCGTTTAATAAGAAGTTCTGCAAATAATTTCTATATTTGCCCCCGCATTCCGTAAGGAGTGCGAGTTTGCTCCACAAGGGGC
>Ga0172378_10006879_pt1 | contig 10600 bp, 7 predicted proteins | sample GrowelOW332metaG_FD_119755 | JGI IMG/M metagenome (GOLD analysis project Ga0172378, IMG submission 119755) | Groundwater microbial communities from an aquifer near a municipal landfill in Southern Ontario, Canada - Pumphouse #3_1 metaG | ecosystem: Environmental > Aquatic > Deep subsurface >... | reverse complement strand
TATACGAAGTATGGGAAATACTATTATTACTGATGCTTTTTCTTTCTCATTTCATTCTTAGATTCTAATTTATAATGAATATATTCAAACTATTAAATTTATTAAAAAACAAAAATCTACCAAGGTTGCATATGGCAGATTTTTTTTTTGCATTTAATCAGGGTAAACGATTACAAAGGAAAGCTTATTAAAATTTGCTGAAAAATACAGGCAATATTCATAATCTCTGCGACAATTAATTATCTATATGATGAAACAGCAAACTTAAACTGCTGATGTATAAGAAAAAAATTTTTTTATAATAATAACAAATACTAATTATATGGAACACATATTAACAATTTTTTAATTAAAACAATTAAAATACAAATCAGATATTCTGCAGAGAAAAACAAAGAGCTGTTCTTGAAAGAGTTATGGCAGTTAAACTGAATCATCTGCTTCTATATGAGCCATTCTCTGCTTCAAACACAGAATAATGAAGGTAAGCAAGGAAGTTATACTGAACAGTTCGAATAAAAGACAGTGTTCGAATAAAAGACAGAGTTATATATAAGATATTGCTCAAAAAACGAACATAAATAGTAGGAGGTGCCTGAGAATCGGGTATATATATTTGGCATGAAATATGCTTTATTATTATTTGTGGAGTAAAAGAAGAAGATATTCCAAGAATTTTGAATAAGGTTAAGAAAACGTTTTAAAATAGGAGAACTGCAGAAAGATATTTCTTTTTTGGATAAGCTATATTATGCATAGGCTTTGATAAATGCTGTTCCTAGATTGTGATTTTGGTAAAGGCGGTTTATATTAATAAATCGAATTTATATATTTATTTATTGAAAGGAGTTAAAAAATGCTAAGAAAATTTTTAAACATTAATGGTATTAAAAGAACAGTCATTGCTGAACCAGAAGCTTTGTTTTCAGATGTTTTAAGAAAACAGCTTCATCTTCTTGGTACAAAAGTAGGCTGTGGTAAAGGTGAATGCGGAGCTTGTTCAATTATAATGAACGGCAAAGTAGTTAAATCCTGTATCACAAGATTCAAAAGAGTTCCAGATGAGGCCCAGATTATTACTATAGAAGGTGTTGGAACTGAAGAAGATCTTCACCCACTTCAGCTTGCATGGATGGTTCATGGAGCTGCACAGTGTGGATTCTGTACACCAGGATTCATAGTGTCTTCAAAAGCTTTATTGACAGAAAATATAAACCCAACAAGAACAGAAGTAAGAGAATGGTTCCAGAAACATAGAAATGTATGCAGATGTACTGGATATAAGCCATTAGTTGATGCTGTAATGGATGCAGCTAAATTAATGAGGGGAGAACTTAAAAAGGAAGATTTATGGTATAAGTTACCTCACGGCGGCAGCATGATGGGCAGTGAAACAGTAAGACCAACTGCACTTGATAAGGTTACAGGAAACTGGCTGTTTGGAGCAGATATGGGAACACAGCTTCCAAAAGGAACTCTGCACATGAAATTGGTTCAGGCAACAGTATCTCATGCAAATATTCTTTCAATTGATACATCAGAAGCAGAAAAAGTACCTGGAGTATTTAAAGTATTAACTTATAAAGACGTACCAGGAACAAACAGAATAAATGGTCTGGCATTCCCATCAAATAAAGGTGACGGAAAAGAAAGACCTATATTAAATGATAAGAAAATATTCCAGTTCGGTGATGCCATAGCTTTAGTACTTTCTGAAGATCCAGATGTTGCTGAAAAAGCAGCAAAATTGGTTAAAGTTGAAATAGAAGAATTACCAGCTTACATGAGTGCTCCAGCTGCAATGGCTGAAGATGCTATAGAAATTCATCCGGGTACTCCAAACATATACTTTGAATGTGGTACTAAAAAAGGTGAAGAAACTGCACCTTTAATGGAAAAGCTTCCTTATGTTGTTGAAGATGACTTCTATGTAGGAAGACAGCCACATCTTCCACTTGAACCAGATGTAGGATTTGCTTATTATGATGAAGACGGTGACTTAATGGTTCATACAAAGAGTATCGGTATTCATATACATGCAGCAATGGTTGCAGAAGGTATAGGTATTCCTCTTGAAAAACTTAAGATAGTACAGAATCCAACAGGAGGTACTTTCGGATATAAGTTCAGTCCAACAATGGAAGGTTTCCTTGGAGTAGCTGCTATGGTTACTAAGAGACCTGTTTACCTTGAATTTAATATGTATCAGCAGATAACTTATACTGGAAAGAGATCACCATTCTTTATGCATCTTAAATATGGTGCAGATAAAAATGGTAAGATTACGGCTCTTGAAACTGATTGGAGCTGCGATCATGGTCCATATTGCGAATTTGGTGACCTTGTTACAACCAGAGGTTCACAGTTCATGGGTGCTTGCTACAATGTACCTAATATCAGAGGTAATGGACGTACTGTTGCTACAAACCATGCTTGGGGTTCTGCATTCAGAGGATATGGTTCACCACAGAGTTTGTTTGCTTCAGAAGTACTTGCAGATGAATTAGCTGAAAAAATTGGCATGGATCCATTGGAATTCAGATATATAAACTGTTACAGAAAAGGAGATAAAACTCCTACAGGATGTGATCCTGATGTAATATGTCTTCCAACAATGATCGATAAAATGAGACCAAAATATGCTGAAGCAAAGAAGAGAATAGCTGCTAAGAACGCTGAAGCTAAAGGAACAGACAAAAAATATGGAATGGGTGTTTCCTTCCTGTGCTATGGTTGCGGTCTTGACGGTCCTGACTCATCAAATGCTTGGGCTGAAATCACACCAGAAGGTATTTCAGTTGCTAACTCATGGGAAGACCATGGTCAGGGTGCTGAAATGGGAACTCTTACTATAGCATATGAAACTTTAAAACCAATTGGAATATTACCTGATAAGATTAAACTTGTTATGAACGACATGAAATTTACTCCAGACAGTGGTCCTGCTGGTGGAAGCCGTTCAAACGTTTTAACCGGTAATGCTACAAGAGTTGCCTGTGAAAACCTAGTTGCAGCTTTGAAGAAAGAAGACGGAACTTATAGAACTTATGACGAAATGGTTGCTGAAGGACGTCCTACAAAAATTGATGGAAAATGGACTGCTCCATGTACTGCACCAGATCCAGCTACAGGTCAGGGAAATCCATTCCCAACTTATATGTATGGTGTTCTGCTTGCTGAAGTTGAAGTTGACACAACAACAGGAAAAACCAGAGTTGAGAAGTTAACTTTAGTTTCAGATGTAGGAACTATTGTTAATAAGCTGGTTGTAGATGGACAGATGTATGGCGGCCTTGCTCAAGGTATTGGACTTGCACTTAGCGAAGACTTCGAAGATTTGAAGAAGAACACTACACTAACTGGTTGTGGAATTCCTCAGATTAAGGATGTTCCTGATGAAATAGAAATAATTTATCAAGAAACAAAGAGACCAAACGGCCCTTATGGTGCATCAGGTGCAGGAGAAATGCCTCTGTCAGCACCACATGCAGCTATAGTAAATGCTATATACAATGCTTGTGGAGCTAGAATAACTAAGCTTCCAGCATATCCTGAAAAAGTATTAGCAGCTTTAAAAAACAAATAATCAAATAATTAATTACAGGCCATTAGAGAGTTATAAAAGGCTATCTAATGGCCGCCCTTAGTATAAAGTTAAATAAGGAAATTGCATAATTACATTTTGGCTGAAAAAGTTGATTTATGAATTATGCAATTTTTCTTAAATAATAAAATATATAAAGCATTAGGTTTTGTACATAAGCATTTTCTAGTTAGATTTCATTGATTATATGGTATAATATTAATTAAGAAAATTTCATATTTCTATACTTTGTGCAATTCTCTTAATTAATATAATAAAAAATTGTATCTTGATTTTGACCGGAACTGATCAAATTTTTAAAGAGTATAATATTAAAGGGAAATAAATTTTATATCATGAAAAGAGGTTAATAAGATATGGATTTACAAAAATTATTAGATAATGAGCGTTTATGCATTACAGAACAACCTTCTGCATGCACAGCTAAATGTCCTTTACATGTTGATGTAAATGGAATGATGAGAGAAGTCACTCAGGGCAGCTTCAGCAAAGCCTATAAAATATTAACTAAGAAATTACCTTTTCCTAAAGTTCTGTGCAGAATATGTGATCATGTTTGTGAAAATGTTTGTATAAGAAAAGATTTAGGCGGATCTATATCAATACAGGAATTAGAAAAAGCAGTAATTAAGTATGGTGCAGCAAAACCTCCCCGGGTTTTATCTATACCTAAGAATGGAAAAAAAGTTGCGGTAGTAGGCGGAGGAATAAGTGGTCTTACAGCTGCAGTTGATTTGGATAGAAAAGGATACAGTGTAACTATATTTGAAAAGGAAAATAAATTAGGAGGAAGGTTGTGGAATTTTCCAAAAGAAATCCTTCCGGATGATATTATAAATGAAGAAATTCAGCCTATCCTTAAAGGCAGTATACAGATTAAATTTAATTCAGAGATAAAATCAGGTGATTTGGATTCACTCTGTAGTGAGTTTGATGCTGTTTATGTAGGTATTGGCGAAAAAATACATGAAAAAATAGATATGGATACTTTTCAGACGGAAAAGGAGAAGATATTTGCCGGAGGCAGGGCAGTTTATGATAACGATTCAATAATATTTTCTGCATCTTCCGGGAGAAGGGCAGCCAATTCCATTGACAGGTATGTACAAAAAAAATCACTGACAGCTGTCAGGGAAAATGAAGGATCTTATGATACTCCACTTAAGTTAAATACAGATGATATTCCGGTGGTCAATAAAATTCAGAATCAGGGCAATGAGTTAAGTGAGAAGGAAGCAATAGAGGAAGCTTCAAGGTGCATTAAATGTCAGTGTGTCGAGTGCTATAAGGCATGTTCTCATTTAAGAAAATATGAAATTATGCCTAAAATATATATAAGAAAGATAAAGCATAATGAAGAGATAATCATGGGAGACCATTATGCAAATCAGATGATAAATTCCTGCACAATGTGTGGTCTCTGCAAAGAGGTATGCCCTTCAGGCTTAGATATGGGTAAAATAATACTTGATACAAGAAAAAGCATGGTGGAGAGAAGCAAAATGCCTCCTTCTGCCCATGACTTTGCCATAAAGGACATGGAATTTAGCAACAGTGATAAATGTGTTTTATTAAAACATCAAAAGGGATTTAATAAAAGCAGGTACCTATTCTTCCCCGGCTGCCAGCTCAGTGCATCAAATCCTGAATATGTAGAAGACATATATAAATATATTATTTCAAAAACAAATGAAGGTACAGGTGTTATGCTTGGATGCTGCGGCGCTCCTGCAGAATGGGCAGGAAGGGAAGAGCTGCTTGATAAAACACTGCAAAACATTAAAGATAAGTGGCACAAGATGGGAGAACCGACACTTATTCTGGCTTGTATAAGCTGCTGGAGAAACTTTGAAAAATATTTGCCGGAGATGAAATGTATTTCTATTTGGGAGTTCATGGAAGAACATGGCATACCTAAAAATGAAAATGTAACGGATAAAAGAATTTTTGCTCTTCATGATGCGTGTTCTGCCAGATACAATAAAGATGCTCAGGATACTACAAGAAAAATAATAAAAGACCTGGGACATGAAATTGAAGAACTTAAATATTCAAAAGAGAAAACCAAATGCTGCGGTTATGGAGGTCTTGCGTATTTTGCAAACAAGGAATACACCAATGAAGATATAAAGGCAAGGACCGAAGAAAGCAGCCGTGACTTTGTGGTATATTGTGCTATGTGCAGGGATTTATTTGCTTCACAAGGAAAGAGAACACTTCATATACTGGATCTTTTATTTAGTGAAAATCTTGATGAAGCAATGAATAAGAAAGGGCCAAGAATATGGGAAAGACGTATAAACCGGCTGAACACTAAAAAAAGAATATTAAAACTTTTGGGTGATAAAATGGAAGATGAGAAAAAATTAAAGTTAAACATCAAACTGAGTGAAGAAATTAAAGATACTCTTGAAGACAGATGGATTTTACTTCAGGACATAGAGAGAATAATAGAGAATGCAGAAAAAACAAATGAGAAATTTATAAACCCTGAAAATGGACATTTTCTTGCAAGAAAAAGGCTTGATAATGTAACATATTGGACTGAATATGAAAAAATAAATGAATCCTATATAGTTCACAATGCTTATAGTCATAGGATGGAAGTTGTGGAGGAGTAATATGAATGTTATAAATGATGAGAAAACCCCTTGGCTTTGTTCAAAATGTGGAACTAAACTGGAAAAGAAATTAGTAAAAGTAAAATACCTAAGCGGTAATTTTGAAGTTGACTTAATGAAATGCCCAAAATGTAATATGGTATTTATATCTGACGAATTAGCAAGGGGCAAGATGCTGGAAGTTGAAAAAAGTTTAGAGGACAAATAATGAAAGAAAGTAATTTATATGAAAGTAAACATATGTCCTGTGTTCTTGGAGGTACACTGCGGCCAGGAGGCTTTGCCCTTACTGATATTGGTGCAGAGTACTGTGGCTTTAAGAATAATGACAAAGTACTTGACATTGGCTGCGGAAGAGGGGATTCAGTTAATTACCTTAATGGAAAATATAAATTAGACTCCTATGGAATAGACCCCTCCAGGCTCCTTTTAAATGAAGGCAGAGAAAAATATCCGGGAATTAAGATATTTGAAGGAAAAGGAGAAATGCTGCCTTTTGATGATGATATGATGGATGGAGTTTTTGCTGAATGTACAATGTCTCTTATGGATGACCTGCAGAAGGTAATGCAGGAAGCTTTCAGAGTACTGAAAAAAGATGGCTGGTTCATTATTACTGACGTATATGCTAAAAACCCTCAGTACCTGAGCTTGCTTCAGAATTTCTCTTTTAAAAGCTGTCTGAGGGGTCTTCATGATATTGAGAATCTAAAAATGAACCTGATTGATAATGGATTTCAGATTATGTACTATCAGGACTTTTCAGATATGTTAAAACAGCTTATGGTGAAAATCATATTTGAATATGGATCCATGAATATATTTTGGAGCAAAGCTTCTTCCTGTAGTACAAATTGTCTGAAATTCCAGGAAATATTATCAAAATGTAAAGTAGGTTACTTTTTATTAATAGCTAAGAAGGAGTGAATATAAATGGATGATACTGCATTTAGAATATTTAAGCTTTCATCTCAGGGCTTCTGCTGTACACAGACTTTAATAAAGATGGTACTTGAAGATGAGGATAAAGAAAATATAGATTTAATAAAAGCGGTGCATGGCTTATGCGGAGGTATTGCCTATACAAAAAAAGCCTGCGGACTTTTAACCGGTGGGATATTGGTTCTAGGACTTTATGCAGGAAAAGGAAAAGCAGGAGAACCTTGCAGCGATGACTATATGACCATGATGAAGGAATATAATACCTGGTTTGAAGAGGAATTTGGCAGCACTGACTGCCAGGACCTGGTAGGAGCACAGGAAATAAGGGATGAGAAGGGTAATATAAATTATCCTGTAAAATGTGGAGAAACACTGACAAAATGTTATATAAAGGTTCAGCAGATTCTGATGGAGCATGATTATGATTACGGAGACAGAGATTAATATGGATATATATAAAACGGAAAGTGTATGCCCAGTCTGCCTAAAAAAAATACCGGCTGAAAGGGTAAAACAGGGAGACAAGTTTTATATGGAGAAGACCTGTCCGGAACATGGCAGCTTCAAAACTTTAATTTGGGACGGAGAACCTGCCATGGAAAGCTGGATAAGAGATAAAATACCCGCATATCCTAAAGAGCCTGCCACTAAAACTCTAAAAGGCTGTCCATTTGACTGCGGTTTATGTAGCGACCACAGGCAGCATACATGTACAGCGTTAATTGAAATTACAGAAAGGTGTAACTTAAAATGCAGCTTTTGCTTTGCCAGTTCCGGCGAAAATAATAAAGCGAAGGATTTAGATATAAACACTATAAGGTTCATGTATGAAAGTGTTTTAAAGTATTCAGGTACATGCAATATTCAGATATCAGGGGGGGAGCCTACATTAAGGGATGATCTTCCTGATATTATAAAATTAGGTCATGACATGGGCTTCAAATTTATCCAGCTAAATACTAATGGCATCCGCTTAGCTGAGGATATGGATTTTGTAAAAAAACTTAAAGAAGCAGATTTAAATTCCATATTTCTTCAGTTTGACGGTACAGATGATGAAATATATGAAAAGCTAAGGGGCAGGGCACTTCTGGACATAAAAACAAAAGCCATAGAAAACTGCAGAAAGTTTGATATTGCAGTAATTCTTGTACCAACCCTGGTAAGAGATATAAATTTACATAATATTGGATCCATTGTAGACTATGCAATGGAAAGGATACCGGCTGTTCGAGGCATACATTTCCAGCCTGCCAGTTATTTTGGAAGATTTAAGTATACACCCGTAAATCTTGAAAGGTTAACTATTCCTGAAATAATCAGAAATCTGGAGAGCCAGACTAAGGGCAGATTAAAAATAGATAATTTCACGGCTCCCTGCTGTGAAAATTCCCTATGCTCCTTTCATGGGAACTTCATTTATAAAGGAAAAGGACAGTTTATGCCGGTAAGCTCAAATAAAGGAAGCTGCTGCAGTGAAGTGCCCCGGGCAGATTTGGGTGCAGAAAAGTCTAAAAGCTTTACTGCAAGAAGCTGGTCTGCACCAAAAGGAACTAAAATAAAGCTTGTGGAAGGAAAAGCACTAAGCTGGGATGATATAATATGCAGCATTAAAAATTATTCTTTCAGCATATCCGGCATGGCTTTTCAGGACGCCTGGAATTTTGATACAGAAAGAGTTAAGGACTGCTGTATTCATATAGTTAGTCCTCAGGGAAAGCTTATTCCTTTTTGTGCATATAATTTAACGGATTATAAAGGAAAATATATTTATAGAAAACTTAATCAGAAGGGTGAATCAGATGAATAACTCTCCTCTGGAACCATGGATATTAGATAAAATTGGCTGCAGAGAACATAAAAGAGAATTAATTGAATCCTGGCAGCTTGACAAATTAAAAGAAAATATAGAGTATGTTAAATTACATAGTAAATTTTATAAAAATAAATTTAAAACTATAGCAGATAATATAAAATCCTTTAGTGATTTCGAAAGATTGCCCTTTACTACCTCAGGTGAATTAAAAGAGGATTCTCTGCATTTTTTATGTATATCTCAAAAAAACATTGAGAGAATAGTTTCCCTGGATACTTCAGGAACATTGGGAAAACCAAAGAGAATATATTTCACAAAGGAAGACCAGGAGCTTACAATTGATTTTTTTCATAATGGTATGAAGTGCCTTGTAAAGACAGGTGACAGGGTTTTAATTTTGCTGCCGGGAAAAACTGTGGGAAGTGTAGGTGATTTGCTGCAGAAGGGTTTAAGCAGAATGGAAGTTTATTCATATATATATGATCCCTCAGAAAAACTAAAAATCGCTGAAATTATAGAAAATGAAAATATCAGCTGCATTGTTGGAATACCTGTCAGTGTACTTAGAATTAAAAGAGAAAATGAGAAATTATATAATGATAATATTACCAGAATACTCCTCAGTACTGACTATGTACCTGATACAATAATAAGAGAATTAAGCTCTGATAAGTGTAAGGTTTATACTCATTATGGCATGACTGAAATGGGCCTTGGCGGCGGAGTGGAATGTGAAGCATTAAATGGCTACCATATGAGAGAAGCTGACATGTATTTTGAAGTAATTGATATAGAAACAGGAGAAAATCTTCCTGATGGAGAATATGGAGAAATAGTATTTACTACTTTAACAAGAAAAGGTATGCCTCTTATCAGGTACCGCACCGGAGACATAGGAAGATTTATTGAAAAACCCTGTATATGCGGAACAATCCTAAAAACTATGGAAAGAGTAAGAGGAAGAATTGAAAATATTACAAAATTATACGATAATAAATATATAAATATTACTGATTTAGATGAAATACTTCTTAAAAGAAAAGAAATATTAAATTATGAAGTTATCTTAGACGATAATATGGTAATAAAGCTGGAAATGCATGAAAATAATAATTTAGACTCTGTTAAAAATTGCTTATTACATGATTTATATGAAAATTTAAATCTGGACAGGAATATGCTAAAAATCGATCTTCAGATTAGTAATCATATATTGACAGGAAACGGAAGATTAAAAAGAAAAATATTTGATAATAGAAGGAGGACTTAACATGCTTGATGTTTATTCAAGTATAAATGAGCTGCTTACAAAAAAGGAAAGCTTCTGCCTTGCCACTGTACTTACCAAGTCCGGCTCTGCTCCAAGAGAAGAAGGGACTAAAATGATTATAAAGAAAGATTTTTCAATCATTGGTACAGTAGGAGGAGGTATTATGGAAGCTTTAACAATAAAGCTTTCAAAAGAAGTGTTTGAAAAGAAATGTTCTGTTCAAAAATATTTTAACTTTTCAAACAAAGAAGCCTCCTCATTGGGTATGGTATGCGGCGGTGATCAGAAAGTCTTAGAAGAATATATTGGCTTTGAAAACCCGGATACTTTAGATATATACAGTAAAG
>Ga0172378_10006878_pt1 | contig 10600 bp, 10 predicted proteins | sample GrowelOW332metaG_FD_119755 | JGI IMG/M metagenome (GOLD analysis project Ga0172378, IMG submission 119755) | Groundwater microbial communities from an aquifer near a municipal landfill in Southern Ontario, Canada - Pumphouse #3_1 metaG | ecosystem: Environmental > Aquatic > Deep subsurface >... | reverse complement strand
TAATCGCCATTGGAACTTGTGCCCCTGCTCCTCCAATCGAATACATAATCGTTAATGGATGATTAGATTTTTTAGGAATTTCTCCTAATTTATGAAGAACAAGACTATCGTATTTTTTAAAATATGCTTTTTTAGGATCTAAATTAACTAACCTATTTTTTAAATCTTCTTTAATAATACTATCCCTTAATCCAATATTTTCTTCTGGAAGAGGATAGCCTGTTAAGTGTATATTTTCTAACTTTACCCCATAAAGCTTTAATCTTTCAGCCACCCTAATGGTTGGTGCAAAATATTTAATTCTTGTATTTTTAGGATCTAACGGAGCCCATCCTCTTGAGATATCGGTGTCACAAACAATACAAAAAATATTACAAGGGTAATTAAAATATTCCGCCATAAAAGCTACGTTAAAAAAAGTAGTTACTAAAGGAATAGAGTTTTTACTTAATTTATTTATTAAATGCTTCCCCCAGTTATGCTTCAAAAGAGAATAAATAGATTCTTCGACGAAACCCGCCTTAGATAAATCTCTTTTGGGATAAAAATTTACAATCGATTGAAACCTATCATATAAAGAGAAAATAAGATCACCAAAAACAGGAATGTTTTTAAAACGAGAAATAAACTCATAAAAAGAACGGGATTGCTTCCATAATTTTTGATCCCTCTTTAAAATTCCCTTATAGTTATTGGCTGAAATAATTTCTCCATTTTGAGCAATACCCTTCAAGGCATAAGCCGTTCTTTGATGCCCATAACCCATATCTATTGAAACTACCCAAACTTTATTTTCTGTTTTAGCCATCTTTTTGTTTAAAAATAATTACACTTTTATTATATCTTTTTTAGAAATAAAATTCAAATCTCTCTTTCCTTAATTTATAAGCCAAAATTCCAAGAACTAAATAGATAATAAAAATTAAAATAATTGGAAAACTATTTACAGAAATAATCATAAAAGAAAATTTATCAACAATAAAAAGAATATATTCTAAAATAAATGAAATTGGAGCAAAAAGTAAAAAAGATAAACTAGGTAGAATTAAAGAAATAAAAGCACAAACAAAACCCAAGACAAGTAAAACTGACGATATCGGAACTACTAAAATGTTCGTTACAAAAGAAGCTAAGGAGACATAATTAAAAGTATAGATTAAGAGAGGTAAAACAAAAACTTGGGCGGAAAAATTAACAGCTACAAGATCTATTAAAAAACTATTCTTCAGAAATTTTAATTTTTCTTTAAAAAAATTATTAAAAAAAATAATTCCTAAAACTGCTAAAAAAGATAATTGAAAGCCGAGGTCATAAACTAAAGACAAAGGATTGAAAAATAAAATTAAAACCGCAGCAATAACCAAACTACGCAAACTGTCAGATTGCCTTCCTAAAAGTTCCGCAAACAAAACAAAACACATCATAATAAAAGCTCTTAGGGCTGATGCCTGAAAATCAATCAAAATAATATAAAATAATAAAAACAAAACAGTAAAAATGATTGCCTTTTTTCTTCCCACCCTTAAATAAGCTAAAAAACTAAGCATGATCATACATAAAATAATAATATGTTGTCCGGAGATGGCCACAACATGACTTATCCCAGTAAATCCCAGTTTTTGTTTTAAATCAAAGCTCATATTATCCGTTTCCCCCAAAATAGTAGCGTTTAAAATACCAGCTTTTCTAATTGATAGATTTTCTAAAATTATTTTTTCTATTCTGTTTTTGATGTCGTAAAGAATCGAATAATGTTTGCGAATAATTTCTACTTTAGAATCTAAAATAATTCCGCTTACTCCCTGATTAGCAAGATACATCTTGTAGTCAAAATTATTAAAAGATTCTGGCTCAATAAGTTCTCCTGAAACCAAAACTTCGTCCCCATAACTTAAATCCTCATTTGTAAAAACTAAAATTTTAGCATCTTCTATTTTAACAATTGCCTTTTTTCTCTCTAAATCATCTTTCGGATTTTTCACCACCCTTCCTTTTGTTTCAATTTGAGAATTGAAATAATTAGTAACTTCATTGTCTAAAACTTTACTCAAAGAATTATTAACGTATAAAAAACCCACAGAAAAAGACATAATTAAAAACACGCCCATTAAAACGTGTTTTCTTTTCCATAAAATACCAATAATAGAAAATAAAATAATTAGAAGAAAATAAATTAAAAATAAGGAATGATAAAAAGATCCTAAAAAAATTCCCAACAAAAAACTTAAGCAAATATAAATAAATGCTTGAGGATGTGTCATTTAAGAAATAAGACTAAAATAATTCCAATTATAAATCCTCCCACGTGCCCCAAATAGCCAACCTCTCCATTTCCAAAATAAACAAGCAAAAGCTGGATTAAAAACCAAAGTAAAATATAAACAAAACTATAAAAATTAAAATTAGGAAAAACCCTTAATTTGTTTTTAGGAAATAAAATTAAATAACCGCCTAATATTCCAGAAATCGCGCCCGAAGCTCCGATTAAAGGAATGGTTAAATTATTTCCTAAAATCGAATAAATTATAGCCGAAGAAATTCCACACAAAAAATAAAATAAAAGAAATTTTAAATGACCAATTCTGTTTTCGACATTATCTCCAAAAATCCACAAAAACCAAATATTAAATAATAGGTGCCAGATATTAGCATGTAAAAACATGGAGATTAAAATGTGAAAAAAATTAAACTCTCCTGGAATAAAACCATATAGTTTAATAATATCCGTTTGACTTTCTTTAAAAACAAAAAAAATAACAACGTTTAATAAGATTAGTAATATTGTTATGTATGGTATTTTTTTTGATCTTTTATTATCAAAAAGAGGTATCATCTTAAATTACAAATTTTAAAATTTGATTTTATTTCTTCAATAATTTTCTTAATCTCTTTTTCGTCAAAAGGAAGAACATCGTCTAGTTCATGGCTTAAAAGTTCTTTATCTTTTCTAAAAATTTGAAGAAAATATTTTTGGGCAGGAGCAATTTGATTCACCATCTCATAAATATCTTTTAGTTCATGAATTGTAGGAACAATTGTTGTTCTAAATTCATAATCAATGCCCGAATTTTTAATTAGTTCAATTGATTTTTTAATTTTGGAAATATCAACTTTTACTTTTGTTGCTTTTTCGTACTTATCGAAAGGAGCTTTAATATCCATAGCAATATAATCAAGAACTTTTTCCTTAATTAATTTTTCTATCATTTCTGGATTAGAACCATTAGTGTCTAACTTAACCTTAAAGCCTAATTCTTTTATTTTTTTAGAAAAATCAAGAAGATCTTTATTCAAAGTCGGTTCTCCTCCACAAATAACACAAGCTCCCAATTGCCCTTTTCTTTTTTTTAAAAAAGAAAAAAACTCTTCCTCTCTAACTAGCTCAAGAAGGTCTAAATCTTCTTCCACCAATTCTTTTGAATAGCAAAAAGGACACCTAAAGTTACAACCTGTCAAAAATACCACGCAAGCAATTTCCCCTGGGTAGTCAAGCAAGGTTGTCTTTTGGAGTCCTCCTATTTTCATGCTTTATTTATAATCGCTTTGTTTAATTTTGAAAACTTTTCTATCCTTAAACTCTTGTTGTTTTGCTTCATTCCATTGAGATACTGGTCTTAAATAACCAACAACTCTTGAATAAACTTCACATGGTTGTTCGATAGTACATTTAGGACAATTGAAATGCTTTCCGGCAACATATCCATGAACTGGGCAAATAGAGAAAGTTGGAGTTAAGGTAATAAACGGTAGACGATAAGTTTCAAAAACTTTCTTTACTAGTTTTTTGGTTGTCTCAATATCACTAATTTCTTCTCCTAAGAAAATATGCTCTGTTGTTCCTCCCGTATACTTACATTGTATTTCATCTTGAAGATCAAACTCTTCAAAAATATCATCTGTGTAATTTACTGGCAACTGAGTTGAGTTTGTATAATATGGAATCTTCTTTGTTCCTCCGGTAATAATGTCTGGATAAAGAGCCTTGTCTTTTTTAGCTAAACGATAAGCAGTAGATTCTGCTGGAGTTGCTTCTAAATTATATAAGTTTCCAGTTTCTGTTTGATATTCGACTAAACGATTTCTCATAAAGTCCATAATATCCAAAGCTGTTCTCTTTCCTTTCTCTGTATTTACTCCTTCTCCTAAAAAGTTAATAAGGGCTTCATGCATACCAATAATTCCAATAGTAGCAAAATGATTAGCAAAATATTGCCCTTTAGCTTTTTTAACTCCCGCTAAATAATATTTTGAATATGGATACAATCCCTTATCGGCATAATTCTCAATAGTCTTTCTTTTTATTTCAAGACTTTCCTTGGCAACATCCATTAATTCTCCTAATTTTTCTAAGAACTCTTTTTTAGTTTTAGAACAATATCCTATTCTAGGAAGATTTAAAGTTACAACACCAATACTTCCAGTTAAAGATCCTGAACCAAACAACCCACCTCCACCTCTGTTATTTAATTGAGTTAAATCTAACCTTAATCTACAACACATTGATCGAGAATCACTTGGATTCATGTCAGAATTAATATAGTTAGCAAAATTATTAATTCCATACTTAGCAGAAGCTTCCCATAATTTATCTAATTCTGGATCTTCCCATGGAAAATCTTTTGTAATATTTATTGTTGGAATTGGGAAAGAGAATGGTCTTCCACTCTTATCTCCTCTAATCATAGCTGTATAAAAAGCCTTGATTAACATCTTCATTTCTGGTTCAAAGTCTCCATAAGTCTCCTTTTGAGGCTCTCCTCCAATAATAACGGGCATGTCTTTAAAGTTATCTGATGGATTCAAATCTAAAGTTATATTTGTGAATGGACATTGGAAACCAACTCTTGTTGGAACGGCCATGTTATATAAAAATTCCTGAAGAGCCTGCTCTACTTGATTATAATTTAAATTGTCATATCTAATAAAAGGAGCTAACAAAGTATCAAAGTTTGAAAAGGAAACGGCACCAGCTGCTTCGCCTTGAAGGGTATACATAAAGTTAACAATTTGTCCTAAGGCTGACCTAAAATGTTTAGGAGGACTTGATTCTATTTTTCCAGCCACCCCTCCAAATCCTCTTAAAAGTAAATCATACAAATCCCATCCCACACAATAACAAGCAAGAGTATCTAAGTTATGTAAATGGAAAAATCCTTTTTCATTAGCATCTCTAACTTCTTTTGGATAAATTTTATTTAACCAATATTTTTTTACGATATAAGAAACAGTGTAATGGTTCATTCCCTGAAGAGAAAAAGTCATGTTAGAGTTTTCTCTAACCTCCCAGTCTAATTTTTCTAGATAATCATCAACTCTATCAACCGCCTCTTCACTAACCTTGTCTTGTTCTCTAACTCTTCTTCTTTGCTCTCTGTATAAAATATAAGCTTTAGCCGCCTCTACTTCATCCTCAAGCATAAGACCCTCTTCTACAATATCTTGAATTTGCTCAACAGTAGGAACTTCTTCTTCTTTAAATCTTATACCAATAAGTTGTATAACCTTATCAGTAATTTTTTGAGATTTTTCTCCGTTTCCTTGTTTTGTAGCAGTTAAAGCTTTCCAAACAGCAATACGAATTTTCTCAGCGTTAAAACTTTCCTTTGTTTTGTCTCTTTTAAGTACTTTAGTAACCATTTTGTGTGTTTCTTAATTAATTATCTATATTAGCAGATGTTGCTATGATCGTAACTCTTATCTCGTCTTTTGTCAGATTATTATCAAAGGATGCTCCAAAGATAATTTTCGTCGAAGGCGATGTTTTTTCTTTAACAAGCGCTGAGACTTGTTTTACTTCCGACAGGGAAAAATTATTCTCTCCGGACGTTACGTTAAACAAAATTCCTTCTGCTTTCTGAAGCGGAAAACGCGTTATTTGCGAAGATAAAGCTATCTTTGTCGCCTCAACAGCTCTATTTTCACCTTTAGCTTTTCCCACTCCAAAGAAGGCTGCCCCACCTTCTTTTAAAACTCTTTTAATATCTGAAAAATCTAAATTTAATATTCCTGGATTTAAAACAACATTAGAAATACTTTCAACCGCTTCCTTAAGCAACTCGTCACATTTTTCAAAAGCACTTTCTATAGTAGCTTCTTGAGGAATGATCTCCAAAAGCTTATCGTTAGGAATTACTACCAAAGTATCAATATTTTTTTCAACCTCACTTAAAGCATCCATAGCCACTTTCTTTCTCTTTTTTCCTTCAAAAGAAAATGGAAGAGTTACCACGCCGATAGTTAAAATATTATTTGCCTTAGCAATTTCTGCAACAATAGGCATTGCACCCGAACCTGTTCCTCCCCCTAATCCCGCAGTAATAAAAAGAATGTCTGTTCCGATAATTGCTTCTTCTATATCAGCTCTGTTTTCTTCTGCACTAAGTTTTCCCATTTCTGGATGCATTCCTGCTCCTAAACCTCTTGTGGCTTTTTTACCAATTCTAATTTTCTTAGTTGATTTCTTTTTTTGCAAATCCTGAATGTCAGTATTCAAAGAAATAAAATCTATACTAACTCCTGTGCTATATAATCTATGAATTGTATTACAACCAGCACCTCCAATCCCAATAACTTTTATTTTTGTTAAATTATTGCTCATACAATTAATTAGGCATGAAATTAGAAATAAAACCGCTTACTTTTTTCCAAAGACCATTCTCGTCTGGTTTGTCCTCATCATCAAAATCATTAACAAGAACTAAGCCACAAACAGTAGTGTGGGCTGGGTCCTTTTTTTCAAATCCAATAAATTTTGAAACGGCTCCAATTTTACAAGGAAGTCCAAATTCTTTTTTAGCAAAATCTTGAAGTCCTTTAAGGTTGGACCCTCCACCGGTTAAAATAATTCCTGCTGGTAGGTTTTTATCTTTTCCTATCTTTTTCAATCGATCTTTAATTAAATCAAATATTTCTGTTATTCTTGGTGCCATTATCTTTCTTAAATCTTTTTCAGTAAAAACTAAATAATCTTCATTGTTTTTTGTTTTATTCTTATTTACCAAAACATCTTCTTCATTCTCAAGATCATCATTCAAGAAAGTTTTTAAATTAATTTCTATTTTTTTATTACTTGACTCTGTGAGACCATATTCTAATTTTATTTTTTCAGCAATATCTATTTCTGTCTGAAGTCCAATAGCAATATCATTAGTAATATGAGAAGAACCTACTGGAAAAATAGCCAAATCAATAATTTTTCCATCTTCGTAAACAATCATACTTGTTGTCCCAAAACCAATATTTATTACAGATACCCCAAGTTCTTTTTGAGTATCATCCAAAAGAGCCGTTGCGTCTGCAAACGGTGTTGGAACAATATCTTCTACATCTACCCCACTATTATTAAGAACTGTTTCTAAAAGTTCTTTATCTGAAGAAAAACAAGTTAAAATAGAAGCTTCCAGTTCTAATCTAATCCCTCTTAATCCAAAAGGGTCAGAGATATCTTTCTCTCCATCTAAAATCCATTCTTTAGGAAAAACCTTAAGCACTTTCTTATTATTTCCCAAAACTACTGTTTTAACATCTTCAAAAACTCTTTCTTTATCTACTTCAGAAACTTTTCCATTAGCTCCACCAACAGAAACAGAAGCTTTATTATTAAAAAGCTCTAATCTACTTCCAGAGATATTAATAATCGCTGATGGTATTCTAGTATTATATTTTTCTTCAACCTTGTTTAATAATTCTATAATTCTTCGAGTAAGAATCTTATCATCTTTGATTCTTCCTTTGATGAATCCAAGTGTAGGCATTTCTTCAAAAAACTGAACCCTATACATATCGCTATTATTATCTCTTAAAACACCTAAAATTTTAACATTTTGAGATCCAATATCTAAACCGATAGTAACTGATTCTTTTGACATAATGATAATTAATTATTGTTAATTAAAGAAAAATACTCTTCCTGTTTTTTTATCATCTCGCCTTGATCTTTTTCATGATCGTAGCCAAGAATATGTAGAGTTCCGTGAATCAAAACTCTTTTAAACTCATCTTTAAAATTAGTCCCATTATTTCTAACTTCCTCTGGGCAAACAATAATTTCTCCAAGAATATTATCATCTCCTTCGAAAGACAAAACATCAGTAGCACTATCAATTTCTCGATATCTACTGTTTATCTCCTTAATTTCGTCCGCGTTTATAATGGCGACAGAGACTTCCTTAGAATTCTCCCTTTTTTCTAATTTCAAAGTCTCTAGAATAATTAATTTAACCCATTTTGAATCAATTTTCTCGCTGGTTAAATTATTAATTTCTATCATATGTATCCATTTTAACAAATCATTTTTTTTACGCAAGACTTGATTAAAAGAGTGAAATATTTTTAAAAAAAATTCTCTTTTAAGAGAATCTTTATTAGCTTAATAGTTCTTTAGCAATATTGTTAATTTTTTTCCCATCAGCCATTCCTTTTGTTTTTTGAATTACTTCTTTCATAAGAATTCCTATCCCTTTCATGTCTGTTATTTTTTGTTCTTCGATAACTTGCTTAACGATGTTTCTTATTTCTTCCTCTCCCATTTCTGGAGGAAGGTATTTTTGAAGAGTTTTTAATTCTAAAGATTCATTTTCTATCAAATCAACTCTATTCGCTTTTTTATATTCCTCAATTGCATCTTTTCTTTTTTTAGCCTCAGAAGAAATCACTTCCAAAACCTCCTCTTCTGTTAATTGAGACTTTAAAATTAATTCTTCTTCAGAAAAATCTTGAGATAGTTTCAATCTTTTATCTTTTTCTCTGTTTACTATTGAAGATAAAAGCATTCTCAAAGAAGAGATCTCAGTGGATCTCTTCTCTTTTTGAAAACTAATTAAATCTTTTTTTATCTGCTCAACAATCATTTGCCAAGTTTTTTATTCTTCAAATACTCTTTTTTCTTTTCCTCTCTAATAATAGCTTTTCTCTTTAAAATATTCTTAGAAAGATTTCTTTTGGTAAATTGTCTTTTTCTAGCTTCAACTAAAACTCCGCTCTTTTTAACAGCCTGTGTAAATCTGTATACAAGAGATTGAGAGGTTTCTTTCTGTGTTTTTGGTTTAATTAACATAACTTATTTAATTCTTTTCTTAACTTCTTTTACAATATTTTCCTGTTTAACAGTGGACTGATTGCCCGTGATCATATCTTTAATAATGACCGTATTATTTAAGGCTTCTTGTTGTCCAATGATTAATACTGTATTTATAGCTAATTTATTCGCTTTCGTCAACTGTAGCTTCATTGAATCTTTCGAAATAGCTTCAAAAACATTAATTTTAGCGGTTCTAAAATCTTGAATCATTTTCAAAGCTTTTCTCTTGGCCAAGTCTCCTACTTGAACGATAAAAATCCCTTCTTTTTTCTTTGGTTTAGAGTCTATATCTTTAAGTTTCATCAAAGCAATTACTCTCTCTACCCCCATTGAAAAACCAACCGAAGGAACAATGTCTGTTTTCAGAGATTTTCCTAGAAAATCATACCTTCCTCCTCCCAAAATAGAACCAATCGCTTCTTCCTCTGGACTATCCTCAAAACCAATTTCAAAAACAGTTCGACAGTAATAATCTAACCCTCTTACTAAAAATGGATTTAATTTGTATGGAACTGGTATTTCCTCTAAAAATTCAAGGACTTGCTTAAAATGATTTTTACAGTCAGGACATAAATAATCTAAAACTTGAGGAGCTTCACTTAAAATTTGTTGACATTTAGGATTTTTACAATCAAGGACTCTTAAAACATTTTTCTCTGCCCTTCTTTTGCAATCAGAACAAATAGACTCTTTTTTACCTCTTAAAAAAGATAATAAGGCTTTTCTATAATCTTTTCGACACTCTTCACATCCAATAGAATTAATATTTACAATTGTTTTCTTAAAACCAAGTTCACTTAAAAGATTGTAAGCAATTAAAATAGTTTGTGCGTCTAAGACAGGAGAAGCGTCACCAAGCATTTCAAATCCTATCTGCCAAAATTGACGATATCTTCCTGCTTGAGGTCTTTCATATCTAAAAAAGGGACCATAATACCATAGCTTAACTGGCTGAGGTAAGGATTGCATTCCATTTTCTAAATAAGCTCTAAAAACAGGGGCTGTTCCTTCTGGACGTAACACTAAAAGATCTTTTCCTTTAGTTTTTAAAGTAAACATCTCTTTTTCAACAATATCAGTAGATTCTCCAACAGATCTAATAAACAAATCTTGATCTTCTAAGATAGGGGTGTTAATTCTTTGAAAAGCATAAAAATCAGCTATTTTTTGAGCCGTTTCTTCTACTTTATCGTAAAGTAGTTGTTCTCTTCCAAAAACATCATGCATCCCTGTTACTGTTTGGTATTTTATTTTAGTCATATATTTTTTGACTGGTTGGTTCTTTTATCGAAAATCTAAAAAGAACTTTTCCGTCTATATTTTTTTCTGGAAGCGTTCCCCATTTTCGAGAATCGGATGATCCATTTCTATTATCACCCATAACAAAATATTCCTGATCTCCCAAAGTTTGCTCTCCTAAATCGTTAGAATAAACCCATTCTTTGATAAGATCAGCACTTAAATAGTCTTCTTCGTTTAAAACAATCTCTTCCCCACTAACTGTTTTGATCATTATCACTC
>Ga0172378_10006877_pt1 | contig 10602 bp, 11 predicted proteins | sample GrowelOW332metaG_FD_119755 | JGI IMG/M metagenome (GOLD analysis project Ga0172378, IMG submission 119755) | Groundwater microbial communities from an aquifer near a municipal landfill in Southern Ontario, Canada - Pumphouse #3_1 metaG | ecosystem: Environmental > Aquatic > Deep subsurface >... | reverse complement strand
TTTAAGCCCCACATTTCTTGAGCGATATTGGCTTTATATCCCACAATATTCAAATAATCAGTTTCGCCACATATTGAATAATTAGGATGATTTAAAATATATTCCTTAACGTCTTTATTATTCATAATTTGATCGTTTAAAAGACAAGTGTTGTGTTCATAAACACCAATATATGAACGATTGCTTCTCGCATTAATTAAACAAATTGATGGTTTACCACCATCCTTTAAAATTTGAAGAGAACTAACAGGATATAAATCAATTTTCAAAGCCGTCGCAATGGTCTTAGCGATGGTTAACGCAATACGAACACCTGTATATGAACCAGGACCGATAGCGGTCACTACTGAAGTGATGTCATCTTTATTAACTTGATGCTTCTTCATCAGCTTGTCTAATTCGGGAATCATGTGTTCCGACTGTGTTTGCCAAGCTTCATATGAAATAGAATCAAGAAGACTATCGTCATTAGCCAACCCGACTGTTAAAGAAGTATTTGATGAATCTAAAAGAATGGTGTATTTCATATTTTTAAATCTCCTAACAAAGATGCTGAACCCTTAAATGAAAAACTTCTTGTCTCGTTCCCTTGATTTAAGATTTCAATTTCTAGAGCATTCTCAGGAATTAAATTCTCAATATATTGAGGCCATTCAATAACTGTGATGCCTGTTTCATATCCGATGTATTCCTCTAAGCCAATGTCGGTTGAGATATTTTCGAGGCGATAGGCATCAATATGAATCAATGGTTTCTTACCTTTAAAATATATTTTCATAATATTGAAAGTAGGAGATTGAACAATATCTTCTATCATCAATCCTTGGGCAATACCGCGAACTAGTGTGGTTTTACCCGCTCCTAAATCGCCCGTCAAGGCAATGGTTGTTCCATTTGGCAATGTTGAAGCGAGCCGCTCACCCAATTGCATGGTCTGCTCGGCGCTATAAGTATAAAATTGTTTTATCATATAAATTATTCTTTCTTAGCAGTCATTTCGAGGAAAGATTGATAATAATCTCTCACGATGTTTTCTTGAAAAGGAAATTCGTGTTTTTTCATCCGTTCGATAATGAATTTCATCGTATATTTTAAAATTTTATCTAGTTCATCATCATAACCATAAGAATCGCGATGATGGGCATATTCTTTTTCATCTAGAACTCGAACCTCACCATTGGGAAATAGTTTGGCGTCTAAATCATAGTCGATGTACTTTATGACGTCGCGATCAATCATGGATGGTGAAGCGATATTGCAGTAGTAGCAAATGCCATCATTTTTAATCATGCAAATGGCATTCCACCACTCATGTTTAGAAAAAATGGTAATAGCAGGCTCTTTAGTAAACCAGCGACGTCCATTGTTTTCAACAACTTTTGCTCTTCGAGAAGCAATAACAATATAATCGTGGCTGTTTTCTAAAACAAAACCACGATCCCAGCAGCGATGAACTGCTCCATCGTGCTTGTAGCATTGAATACCAACCCAACGTCCGACGATACTCATAATCCTACTTAGCAAGTTCTGCTAAAGCCTCTAATAAAACAGGAAATTCTTTTTGAAATTGCTTAACACCATCAGGATTAAACTTTTTATCAACTGGTAATTCGTTCACCAAATCATCGTAACTAAGATAGGCTGTGGTGTGTCCTGAGGACACGCACACGATAACATTTAAGAGATGCTTTTCGACTTTGAATGCTTTCAACTTAGAAATAAATTTGGTGCCAAAAAGAGTTTTCAAATCTGTCCCTTTTGGACCATAGATGAGAAAATCATCATTGCCATCTAAAGCTTCTAAATCTTCTAAGGCGGTTGGTTGATCAACACTATCCTTTGTTTTTAACAAAAAGATATAGCGATTTTCAAATTCTAAATCATTAGCAAAATTAATATACTTACCAACAAAAACAGTTTTTCTTTGTCGACCAGCACCAGTGAATAAGGCGCATTCGCAAACTTTAAAATGATGTTCATCAAAAAGCCCCGTCACAACATTTCGGGAAATAGAATTGGTCAAACCTGTATAAACACCATCAGCAAAAACTTCGCCTAAATCAAGCTTTTCTTTAGGGTTATACATTATATTTGTAAATCTACCATCGGCAAAAGTTACTTTATTAATAGCGGTTGAGGCTTTGATGACATACCCTTCAAAATCGGGACGATCAACTCGGCGATTAAGAATAAAGAAAACAGCGATGACGACGGTCGCTAATCCCAATAAACACCAAGCAATTATATTTGTTACTAATTCGTTGAAAGAAAGCAAAATAAGGCCAGCAATTGAACTGGCAATGATGACCGTCATCGAAATAGTTGAGCGTAATTTGGAACGCTTAACGGAACTGATAATTTCTTTGCGATAATTATCAATTGCCTCACCAAAAGGCAAATCATCCTCACTTGGTTTCGTAATTTCGATAGGATGAGTATTCTGGATTATAGGAGAGGAAGACTTGTTTTCTTTAACGCTTAGTTGGGGAGTGTTTTGATTATCTGCGACTACTTCAGTTGGAGATGTCACGACTTTTTCTTCTTGTTTTTTCATGAAAAGACCTCGTTGCAATTTAATATAACATATTATATTAGTAAACAAGAAAAGAAAATGTGTCGAGAGGGACTATTTGTGAGCCTTTTTCGCATCAAAAATCATCGCTACGCCAAATGAAATGATCAGTACAAATAATATTGAGATGACAAAACCCAAATAACTGGTTTCTCCATCAAACACGGATTCAATAGCTTTTGCTAAATAGTAAATTGCCCCTAATGAACCAATAAAAATTAACCCAGCCGAATTGATATTTAGAAAGCGAATTTTCTTTCTTTCTTCGATGATGTGGATGATAGCAACAGAAATAATTATGAGGAAGAGCATGCTCCAAACGAGATAATCCTTATTACCATAAGCGATGGATGTTCCATAAGAATCACTATAAAAATTAGGAATGGTCGAGATGATATAGTAGCTTAGGCATGACAAGAAACCAAAACTGCCAAGAATCAATAAAATTAAATTAGTTTTTTTCATGAGTGTTTCCTTCTTTATTATCGTTATTTGTTGCGACTTTTTTAAATAAAAGGGTGGAATTGGGTTCCCGTAAAATCATCGGCCACTTTTTTCCAATAAAAATCATTAATGCGGTGCATAGTATAATGCACGGTAACATATAGGCACCATTATAAATAATGGAATAAAGATAACCATTGGAGAAACCCCAAACAAATGAGGCGGGATCATTCCAAAATAAAATACCTGAAAAATAATGAGAGCCTAGTTTGAGTAGACCACCAAAAAGACATCCGACAATTAACCACGCAATATTAATCTTCTTATTTTTTTGATTAATAGCAAATTTTCTAAATAAACCAGCAAGTCCAACAAGTGGATAAGCAATAATGTAATCGAAAAATACTTGGGCTAAAGATAAGTACCATGTTGAAGCGATGACATAAAAACCATCGGCGATATCTAAAAGTCCCATAATAACGCCAGTCAAAACTCCAGCTAATGTGCCACGACGGTAAGCGACAATTAAAACGCAAATCATGGCGATGCCAATCGAGCCACCATTGACAAAAATAGGCGCGGAATAGGCTCCTGCTAAAGCATCCAAGACATAACCAATGGCTGCAAACATTGCTATTTCAGCCATGGTCTTGATATTAAATGTTGATTTCATAATGCCTCCCAAAATAAAAATCCACTTCGCAAAGCTAGTGGATGTTTTAAAACATATTCCTACGCTAGCATTGCCTAGATCAGGTTTAAGGGTCGTTATTGCTAACCTCTCAGCCCAAATGAGCTCCCCTGTTCAAAATAGAACATTATCATTCTAGAAATTTAAATGAGAAAAATCAACATCGTCTTTCGATTGAAACATAAGACAATCATCACCATCAATATCAATCTCACCAATTAATTTAACTAGTTCATTAGAAATACAAAGCGAATCAAAACTAGATAAAGCATATTGATTCAGTTCATATTTGAAACCGCTTAAAGAAATAATTGTGTGATCTAACGAAAAGAAAGATATAAAGCGATAATCACTTTTTTCTAATTTATAATGGTGACATGTTCGTAGATGTTTTATTAATGTATAATCGTCCATTAATTCTACTCTATCATCTTGTTTAATTAAATTAAGTAGGGCAATAAAATGTTCGATTCTTTTCCCTTGAATTCCACCTAATATTATTATTTTATCCATCTCTTTTTCAAATTTTTGATAGGCATAAAATGTATCTGTGCAATCTTTGATGGGGTTCAATTGTATAATCTTAGAACAAGCCTTCTTCACCAAACTAAACTCATCGGAAGATAGCGAATCGAAATCACCAACAGCATAGTTCAAATGAAGGCCAGATTGTAGAGCTAGATAAGCCCCTTTATCAATACCAACGATAATATCTTCAAAAGAAAAAGAGCTTTTTTTCAGATTGATATTATTTCCTATAATTAAATATAAATTCATAGCAAAACAACCATATTTTATTCATTAATCCATTTTATTGGTGATAAATTATTCTTTTGAAGATATTGATTTGTCAAACGAAAATGATTGTTTCCAAACCACCCACCTCTTGAAGCCGCTAACGGAGAAGGATGGACGCATTCAAGAATTAGATGATGAGGATTATGCAAATATTGTTTTAAACGTCTTGCTGGTCCACCCCACAATAAAAATACAAGGGGTTGTTCTTGCTGGTCTAGAAGAGTTAATACATCATGCAAAAATTGTTGATATTCTGGAACATCGTGACTTAATGGCTGGTGAGCTCTCACTGATAGAATGGCGTTAAGTAACAAGACGCCTTGTTTAGCAATATAGGTTAAATCTCCATTTAGTTTATCAATAGTTGTTTGATATTCAATTTCTAATTCTTTGTAGATATTAACAAGAGAGGGTGGAACCCTTATACCAACTGGAACACTGAAACATAAGCCCATCGCTTGTCCAGGTTCGTGATAGGGATCTTGACCAATAATTACGACTTTGACATTTTCGAGTGGCGCTAAATTAAAAGCGTTAAATAGAAGTCTTCGAGGCGGATAGCAAATATTCTTTGCATATTCATCATCGAGGAATTGATTGAGTTTAATTGAATACTCTTTATTACGAATTTGATGAAAGAAGTCTTTCCAAGTTGTTATCGCATTTTGCATAGTAAAATGATAACATTTTTGAAACTGACAAAAAAGAAGCATAATATAAGATAGCAATGAAAGTATTATTTGTTTTCAATCATCCGGCTCCTTATAAAGTTCGACTATTTAATGAATTAATAAAATCCATTGATCTCGATGTTATTTTCGAAAGGAAAAAAGCTAAAGATCGTCCCGATTCTTTTTATGCCGAAAACGAATATCATTTTCACCCTCTCTTTTTAAAGCGTGGATCTTTTTCAAAAGAGAACTCTAACACGGTTGAATTAAAAAAATATCTTGCTAAAAATTATCAAAAGTACGATTTAATCATCATGAATGGCTACAGTACTTTTACCGAGATGAGAGCGATTCATTATTTAAACAAACATCACGTTCCTTTTATTCTTTATATTAATGGCGGAATTATTAAAAAAGAAAATAGAATTAAGGCAAGAATTAAGAAATACTTTATCTCTTCCGCTTTTAAATACATTTCTCCCTGTCTCGAAGCTGACGAGTATTTAAAACATTATGGAGCGGAAGAAAAAGATATTTACCATTATCCCTATAGCACTTTCTTTGAAAAGGATATTTTACCAAAAGCATTGACGAAGAATGAAAAAACAACCCTCCAAAAAGAGTTTAATCTTCCTGCCTCGCCTTTGTTTGTGAGTGCCGGTCAATTTATTGAGCGGAAAAATAATCTCATGCTCATTTCATTATTTAAAAACCGAAAAGAAAATTTACTCCTGATTGGAAGCGGCCCATTAGAAAGCAAATATCGCGATTATATAAGTGAAAACAAAATGACCAATGTCTATATCATGAGCTTTCTCCCTCATGAACAACTTTTCAAAATTTTTCGAAGTTGCGATTATTTTGTGACTCTTTCTAAAGAAGACATTTATGGTCATACCACCAACGAAGCGATGGCCAATGGTTTGCCGGTTATTTCTTCAAATTCTGTGATTAGTTCTTGTCATTTAATTGAAAATGGCGTTAATGGGTTTTTAGTTTCGCTTAGCGATCGACAAGAAATACTTAAGGCCTTTGATGAAATTAGTGGTAAGATGAGTGCCAACGCTATTAAAACAGCGCAGAATAATACCATCGCTAAAACAGCGCTTGTTCATCTTGACATCTTTAATGAGGTTATAAAATGCAAATAATATATTTCACCACTTCTCTTTATGAAGAAGATTATCCCTCTTTTCAAAAAGCTTGGAAGGTTTCTTTAAATCCTTCTAATCAAAATTTCCATAACAAAATGATTAGATCTTTAGCTAATATCGCGCAAGTCGAAGTTTTTTCGCTTCGCCCATTTTCCAAATCACGATGCCGAATCAAAAAGCTTGAAGGTGAAATCAAAAAAGTTAATCAAATTACTTATCATTATTTAAAAGTTCCTGTTAATCCCTTTTTCCGTTATCGTTCATTCTTAATCCAATCCAAAAAAATTATTAAAAATCTAAATCTTGATGACGCGGTTATTTTTGCTGATACCATTAATCCTAAAACAATTAAATTGGCTAATTTCATCGGTAAAAAAACTTCTTTACCGGTTATCGGTATATGCACTGATTCCCCTTCTAATATTTCTGGTACACGTCGATCATATACAATGTACCTTCTCCATCAAGCCCAAAATTTGAGCGGCTATATCGCTTTAACCAAATCATTAGAGGAATTATTTAATATCAACAATAAACCGAGCCTTGTTATTGAAGGTCTCGTGGAAAATAAGCCTTTAGAGATAATCCAAGATGAAACAAAACCATATTTCTTTTTTGGTGGAGCTTTGATGTCTCGATATGGCATTTATGATCTAATTGAGGCTTTTAAACTTCTAAAAAATGAGAATATTAATCTTTTGATATGCGGTCACCATTTTGATTTAAGAGAGCTTCATGAAAGTATTAAAGACGATAAGCGAATTCAATTTTTAGGTATCCTCCCTGTCGAGGATGTTTTACATTATGAAGCTCATGCCTTGGCTAATATTAATCCTCGTCCTTTCTCGGAAGATTTGGATCGCTTTTCGATTCCTAGTAAAACCTTAGAATATCTATATAGCGGTAGGCTCACTATTTCGGTAAGAAACAGCATTCTTCAAAAATCCTTTTCTGAGGATGCTATTTGGTGCAAATCCTCTGATAAAAAAGATTTACTAGAAGGCATGGAAAAAGCTCTTTCAATGACTCCTGAGCAACGTCAAAAAATGAGCGTGCAAGCACAGAAAAAAGTTCTTAATTTATATTCATTAGACGCTGTTAGTCAAAAAATAAACATTTTTTTAGCGGGATTTTCGCATTAATTCAGCTTCGATTTGTCGAGAGACACTTTCTAAAGAAAAATGCATTTTATAATAGTTGAGGTTATTATTACCAAGTCTTTTTCTTTCTTCACTCGAGAGAGCTTTGAATGATTCCAGAGTGGCTGCTAAAGCATCAGCAGATTGTTCGGCACAAAGAAGACCTCCATCCGCCTCGTCAATAATTTTTCGTCCATCTCCATTAATCATTCCGATAATGGGTTTAGCGAAAGCCATCGACATAACAAGTTTATTTGGAATAGTTTTGCCGACAAAACCCGAATCCTCCAAAGAAACATATAAAGCGTCAGCAGATTGAAAATAAGCACTTGCTCTCACCGCGGGAATAGGTCCGTAATAAATGACGCTATCTTCAAGATGATATTCGGTTATTTTTTTAATAAGCATATCGCTCATCGGGCCCATTCCAATGATGTGAAAGCGAATCTTTTTTTCTTTCATTTTTTTCATCGCTTCGGGAATCAAATTTATCAATTGAATTCTTCCAAGATTTCCACAATATAAAACATTAAGATAATTTTTATCAAAATTAAAAGCCGGCGAGAGATTGTCTTCCACAAAACTTGGCTGAGGAACATATTTAATATTCATATCTTTAAAATGTAAAACATTTCCAAAATAATTTTCAAAAGAAGGGGAACCAATCAAAACTTCATCGACATGGGAATATAATTTTTTTGACCACCAATAAAGAAAATGATAGATGAGCGAATATTTTCTGACCGCATGGGTAACAAGAACCGACTCAGGCCAAAGATCGACACAATGAACAATATGTGAAACGTGATGTTTTTTCTTGTATAAATTGCCAGCTGCTAAAATAGTGACAGGTGATAATGACATTGAATAGACGATATCGTATTTATTTGGACTTTTTTTGACCCATTTTTTGGCGTTTCTCCAAAAGGAAAGATAATTGTTAATAATAGAGAGTCGCGATTTTTTTCGCGGCATAATTTTGACGCGATGGACATTAACACCATCAATAACTTCTTCCCTAATATTTTTATAGGCTGGAATAATTTCTCCATACCCATAATTGGGTTGTCCAGTTAATACATCAACTTGATGTCCATAAGACACAAGTTTGGCAGCAATTTTTGAGATAACAAAATTTTCTGGGTAATAATACTGACAGATGATGAGAATTTTCATGTTCTCATTATAAACAAAATGTTTTTTCAATCATAGAGAAGGCTAAATTTTGTTTGAAATGATGATATTTCAAATCTAATCACAAGTTTGTATAATAAATGCAATGAAAAATAACATCCGCGTTAATGTCATCGTAAACATTATTCGTACCATCGTGCTTACTTTCTTATCATTTATCACTTTTCCTTGGGTATGCCGTTATCTAGGCGATGCCAGTTTGGGACTATATACCTGGGTTAATACTTTTGTCGCTTATTTTCTCATTCTCGCTAAAATTGGGATTCCCAATTTGGCAGTTCGTGAATGCGTAAAAGTCCGAGACGATAAAGAGAAATTATCGAATAAAGTTCAAATGTTTTTTCTTTTGCAATTAATCGCCACTATATTATCTTTTGGCTTCATGTGTACGCTGGTTTTTTCCATTCCCGCTTTACGAAATTCACAAGCGCTGGTTTTTATTTTGGCTCTCAACTTTTTAGCCGGTGTCTTTTCTTTTGAGTGGGTTTTCATTGCCCTTGAAAAACAATTTTATATGGCCGTGAGAAGTATCGTGGCGCTCACAATTGCCGCCATTTTAATCGTCGCGTTTGTTCGCACACCGGATGATTATTTAATTTATGCCCTTATTACTATCTCCGTCACTGTCATGACCACTATCGCTAATGTCTACTATGTAAGAAGATATATTTCATTCAAGAAAACTCTTCCTTATCACTTTAAAGAATATCTCAAGCCTCTTGGTGTTTTATTCACTCTTACACTTTTAATTTCTTTATATAACCAAACTGATACCTTCATTCTCGGTTTTATCGATCCGACAAAAACGGAAGTGGCAAGTTATTCCGTAGGGATGAAAGGAATCGATATTGTCATTGGCGTGATGACCGCTCTATCGACAGTTTTTATTCCGCGAAGCGCCTTTTATTATCAAAAAGATGATAAGCGATTCTTTAATAATTTGACAAAATATTCGATGAATATATGTATGTTTGTTGTTTTTCCTGCCATTGTCACTATGTGCATATTGGCTTTCCCTATCTGCGGTTTAATTTCTGGTACTTATGATTATTCTGATTTATCCAATGGCTATTTGAACGCTCCTCTCGTTTTAATTATTCTCGCTTCAATTATGTTAACTTATTCCTTTGGAAACATTATCTATGGTCAAGTTTTACTTCCAATGAAAAAGGAAAAATATTATTTGATCGCCATGGCGTTAGGAACAGCCATTAATATCGTCTTATCGATTGTTCTTGGAAAATATGTTTTTTCTAGTAATCCCGCTATCGGCGTGGCAATCGGAACTTCTGTCACTGATTTAGCGATCATTATTTTTCTTTGTGCCATGTCATGGAAGTGGATCAAGAAAGCTATTTTCAATTTTAATACCGTTAAATTATTAATTGCCAGCGTGGCCATTATTATTGCTAGCTTTGCCCTGAAGTATCTTATCGAATATATCGGATCGCAATATGCGCTTACCACTTCAATGATCTTTGTCATCGAGTTACTCGGCATCGTTTTCGTCGATGCTTTTATCTATATTGGATTGTTGAGAATAATGAAAGAAGATTTAGTTTATTCATTTGCTAAACACCGAAGAAGTGAGGTAATCGAAAAATAAAATGCCCAATGCTAATTTAAAAGAAAATAAGTTTAAGCGTGCTTTGGTGATTCCTTTTCGCAGTATTGTCAAAGCAATGAACAAAACCTGGTATGTCAAATATCAATATCGCTATATCACTCATCATAAATTGAATTTGAAGAATCCGATTCGCTACACCGAGAAACTTCAATTTCTTCGTTTGTTTGTTTATCCAAAGAACCCTCTTGTCGTGCAATGCGCTGGACGAGTGGGAGTGAGAGAATATGTTAAAAAACTTGGCTTTTGTGATAAAATAGTCCCCATTTACGGAGTATTTGATAAATTTGATGATATTGATTTTAATCTTTTACC